>MDSW01123975.1_pt1 | contig 41698 bp, 19 predicted proteins | sample 811171 | NCBI WGS metagenome assembly MDSW01 (sample SAMN05326641, study PRJNA326480) | marine metagenome | isolation source: seawater | place: Atlantic Ocean: North West | collected 2012
CGCCAACTGGCAGGCGCACGTCGCGGACCCCGTCCACGCCAACGTCCTCACCAACGCCGCCTCCGGCTTCGGCTTCTACTAAGCGGTGCGCCTAGTGCGTGACCCTTGGTCAAGAGCCAGCATGAGTTTTCCCCCGTATCTCAACAGTGCGGGTTTTTTCCGTGATTGCTAGCTCGGGTTTTATTCATATGTGAGTTGAGGCGCCTGCGCCTCGGCCAAAAAAACACAAACTACAGAAACGCGCGACAACGCCCCCGGCACCTTCCTCCCAAGACGCGCCTCTGTTGCCCAGAAAATCTCTCGCGGACCCGCCGCGATCTCTGCTGCTGACACCGCGCAGACAGATCTGATCGCACACCGCGATCAATCGTCACGCTTGAACGCGGTTGGTTGATCGATGCCCTTCCCGATGAAATCCGACCCGGATCTCAGGTTGAGTTAACGAACCAAGAAACTCCGAGCCGCTCCGAGTGGAGCGTGCGTTCCTTCATTTCTGCCTTTCGCCGCCCGGGGGAAGGCGCGTCTCGTTCGTTCTCTTCGCGGCGGCCATTTCAGTTGGGATCGGCGCGCTTCGGCGCTCGTCTCGACTCGCCCGCTCGAGATGGCGTCTTCGGGCGCGTTCGCGCTCGACGACGATCGTCTCGCGGAGTCCGAGATGGAGCTCGGGGCGCACGTCGGCGGCGACGGGGCCGGGGAGGGCGGGTGGCGCGCGTGGCCCGCCTCGGAGGAGGCGCCCTCGTTTTCCTCTCGGATCGCGCCGGTGTCGGGCGGCGCGAGCTCCGTCGAGCTCGTCGCCCTCGTCCTCGTCTGCGCCGCGTGCGTGTGCATGCAGGCGTTCACCGCGCGCCGCGGCGCGACGCGGCACGGCGCGACCGCGGCCGAGCACGCCTCGTTCCAGCGCCTGCGCCGGCGCTACAACGCCGTGTACGTCCTCGGCACCTTCGGGGATTGGATCCAGGGCGCGTACCTGTACGCGCTCTATCGCGAGCACGGCTTCGGGATGGCCGACATCGGGTACATCTTCGTCCTCGGGTACGCCTCCAGCGCTTCTCTGGGCACGTACGTCGCCTCCCTCGGCGACGCGCACGGCCACAGGCGCTTCGTCGTGGCGTACGGCGTCATCTACGGCGCCGCGTGCTTCGCGTCGCGATCGAGCCGCCTCTCGACGCTCCTGGCGGCGCGCGTGGCGAGCGGCGTCGCGTACTCCCTGCTCTTCTCCTCGTTCGAGTCGTGGGCCATCTGCGAGATCGACCGCCTCGCGCTCGACCGACGCTACCTCGTCCCGCTCTTCTCCACCGCGACGTTCTTCAACGCCGTCTCCGCCGTCGCCGCGGGCGTCGCCGGGAACCTCGCCGTCGACGTCGAGTGGGGCGCCAGAATGAGGGACCCCCCGGGAAAAACCCGCGCGGCGTTCGTCCTCCCTCGAGGACGCCTCGGCGACGACGAGCCGTCCGTCGCCTCCTCCGGGGTGTTCGCGCGCGACGCGGTTCGAACGATGAAGCTGAAGCTCGAGCGCGGCGCCTCGCTCGGAAACAAATACAGCCCCGCGTTCGACGTCGGCGCCGTCGCCCTGCTGGCGTGCGCCGCGTGCGCGCGGGCGTGGTGGGCGGACGCGCGCGCGAGCGGCGCCGGGACCCCGGGCGCCGCGGGAGACGACGACGCGCGCGGCGGCGGCGCCGGCGGCGGCGGCGGCGTGGGGGACGATCGGGGGCTCGAGCTCGGCGCGATGGGTGGGAGTGGTAGCTCGGGGCGAGCGAACGAGGTTGGCGCGGGCGCGTCGGCCGGAACCGGCGACGGCGAGGGAGGCGAGAGAGGCGGGGAGGGTTCCGGCGGCGCGCTCGGGGTGTGGCGCGCGGCGAAGCTCGCGCTGGCGGACCCCGACCTCCTGAGCCTCGGCACGATCAACTCTCTGTACGAAGCCGCGCTGCACGTGTTCGTGTTCGTGTGGACGCCCGCGCTCGAGCGGCGCCGCGCGCTCGGCGCGAGCGAGGGCTCGGACCCCGGCGCGGTGCCCCACGGCGTCGTCTTCTCGCTCTTCATGGCGTGCAAGATGGCCGGGAGCCAGGCGTACGCGCTCGTGGGGGAGCGCGCGCCCGCGCGCGCGACGCTCGAGTGCGTCTTTCTCCTCGGCGGCGTCGCGTTCTTGACGCCGCTCGCGACGGAGGCGTACGGCGTCACGCTCTTCGCCTTCTGCGCGTTCGAGTTCGGCCTGGGGCTGTACTGGCCCGCGATGGCGGTGGCTCGGGCGGAGCTCGTGCCGAACGCGCTCCGGGCGACGATGACCTCGGTGTTTCGAGTCCCACTCAACGCGCTGGTCGTCGCGTGCTTAGCCTTCGCGGGCAACGCCTCCGAGCCCGCCTTCTTAGCCATGTGCGCGGGGATGATGACCGCGTGCTTAGCCTTCACGAGCAGAGCCAAGGGAAGGACGAGGAAGTTTTGACGAGTTTCGCGGTGTCGCGCGGCGAGGCGAGATATCGTACGGTAGTGGCGCGATGGAGGTTTCACCGTCGTCCATCGCGCGCGCGCGTGCCTTCGAGTCGTCACCCTCTCGATCGTGTGTCACGAATCACTCCGTCGCGACGGCGTACTCCCGCGTGTGGAAATATTTGGGCGCGTCGTCTATTCGCGCGTGCACCCACGCCACGCCCGCGCCGTTCGCGGAGACCCACGTCGGCGTCCTTCGTCCCGCTCGGCACTTTTCGCTCGCGCGTCGCATCACCGCCTCCGCCATTGCCTTCACGAGCGCGTGCTTGTCGTCCTCGTCCGCGTCTCTGACGAACGCGGCGAGGTGCGCGCCGCCCGCGACGTCGGGTCCGGCGGGGGAGACGAGCCACGCGTCGCCGCCGAGGTTCGGGAAGACGGCGGCGAGGGCGCCCCGCGCGCGCGCGTCGGCGAGGTGCGGCTCGAACGTCTCCGGCTCCGGCTCGCGGGACGCGAGGTGCGGGGCGGGGACGACGGCGTGCTCGTACGCGAGGCGGTCGAGGGCGGGCCAGGGCTCGGTCTCGTCCGCCGCGTCGAGGCGATCGCGGGGCGGGAGGGGGGGCGTCTCCCAGAAAAACGCGCGGTGGGGTTCGGACGCGAGCGCGTCGAGGAAGACGGCGCGAAACGGGGCGTCGTCGCGCCAGAGGCGGAGGACGTCGCCGTATGAGAGCGGGGAGGACGGGTCGCGCGCGGGCGCGAACCGCGTCTTGGCGCCCCGCCTGATGGCGACGAAGGGACCGAGGGCGCGCGGGGGCGGCATCGTCGGGGCCGGGGCGGGCCGTTTCGCGGCGGACGACCCGCGGGCGAGGACGGCGTGGACGGCGAGGAGCGCGACGACGGCGGCGAGGACGACGCCCGCGCGCCGTGACGAACCGGTGCTGGCGGAGGGAGAAGCGCGCGAGACCCCGCCGCCGCCGCCGCGCATCGGCGGGCGCGAGCGACGCGCGGGTGGGGGTGAACGAGAGGGACGAGTCTGCGCCGAGGGCGAGCGCGACGAGAGAAAAAACCGATGCGCGCGCGGCGCCATCCTGCGGGACCGGGCGCGATTTCGGTTGTCGTGACGACGCCGCAGCGAGGTTCGCCCTTTCACCCACGCGCTCGACCGCCGCGAGGACAGCACACGCCCTCAGCAGACATGGCCGATACCAAGGAGCACGAGCCCACCGTCGAGGTGCGATTGCGAACGCGTCGTCGACGCGCGGCTCGAGCGCGTATTCCGACGCGTCGCGGGGCGGCGAAAAATCACCCACGCTCTAGGGTTTTTCTCACTCGGGGGCGAATCACCCCACCCCTTCGCGGCCGAGCGCGAGTCTGACCCACGTCCCCGCCCCCGAACGCGATCTCAGGACGAGGAGTCTGGATCCGAGCCCGAGCTCGAGGACGACGACGATGAGGACGAGGAGGGTACGTGTCCTCGTCCCCGCCCCCAACCCCCCGAACCATCCGCGCGTCACCTCGGACGTTGGCACTGTAACAACGAGGGTTTGCGACCGCGTCGCGCGCCTTCGCGCCGCTCCCTCGCGCCGACCCCGCGCCGTAGAACCGCGCGGACGGTGGCTTCGAGCGCCCCCGCGCGATGTTTTCCGCTTTCCGCCGCGCCGCGTGGGGTTGGAATCGGAAGACGCGCGCGTCGCGACGCGTTTCGCGCGCGCCAGATGGAGAGGCTCTTGCGAAGGATGACGGGAGAGGCTCGTGCGAAGGATCGAAGCGCTCCCCCCCCGCCCCGGAGACGCGCCCGCTGACGCACGTGATACCACATCTCCCCCCCCGAAACACCCTCTCAACCCCAGGTGGCTCGAAGCAGAGCCGCAGCGAGAAGAAGAGCCGCAAGGCGATGCAGAAGCTCGGCATGAAGCCCGTGCCCGGCGTGCAGCGCGTCACGATCAAGAAGAGCAAGAACATCCTCTTCGTCGTCTCTAAGCCCGACGTGTTCAAGTCCCCCAACTCCGACACGCACGTCATCTTCGGCGAGGCCAAGATCGAGGACCTGAGCGCCGCCTCCCAGGCTGCCGCCGCGCAGCAGTTTGCCAACGCGGAGATGCCCTCCGTGGAGGCGCCCTCGGCGAAGATCGAGGAGGAGGACGAGGGCGAGGTCGACGAGACGGGCGTGGAGCCCAAGGACATCGAGCTCGTGATGACCCAGGCGGGCGTCTCCCGCTCCAAGGCGGTCAACGCCCTCAAGAGCAACGACGGGGACATCGTGTCGGCCATCATGGACCTCACCATGTAAAGAGATGGGGTGCGGGGGAAGCGTGGAGGCACGCGCGTCGCGGCGACGGCGCGAAGGACGACGGATGTGTGGTGACGACGCGATGTAATTCGACGGCGAAGAGCGCGCGTCAAAAAGAATCGCGTTCCGGCTTTCGAGCGCCCCGCCTCCCGAGCGACACGACGCGCGACGAACCCGACCGGTCCGCTGAATGTTCCCCGAACGAGCGCGCGCGCGCGCGTCGGTGATGGATGCGGCAGTCTGTGTTCTTATCACCTAGCTAGGTTCGCGAACGATCGTCCATCGGGCGTCCCTCGTCTCACTTCTTCTTGGTGGCCTCGTCCGCGGCGATGGCAGCCTGGCGGGCCGAGTGGATAGAATAGAGCGTCGAGCGAAGAGGTGTTTGGGAGCGGCGTCAGCGCACGGGGCGCACGAGACGGAGGGAGTGGAACGAGAGGTGGACGGAGGGCATCGCGCAGAAGACGAGCGACGAGCGTGCGCGCGATGCCGGATGGAGAGAGACCGCGTCGTTTCGAGGCGGAGACGCGCGCGTCCGCGGGGCGAGGCGATCGAGAGAGATGGACGGACGCGGTCGCGACGCGCACCTGCGCGCGCTTCTTGGCCATGTAGCGTCCGTGCGCCGTGTCGGCGCGGGCCGCGGGCGGGGCCATGGCCATACCGCCGACGAAACCCGCGGTGGAGACCCAGAACATGGCGTTGAGAGCGCAGAAGCCCATCCTGCTCGTGCGTGCGAAGCGCTGTGCTCAGCGACTCCCAGCCTCAGATCGTCCGAGCTCTTCGGTGGTGTACTGTACACGCGGGTGTTCGATCCGCGCGGGACCGCAGTGGTCAGCTGCTCCTGCGAGCGGCGGAGCGCCATCATTTCGGGGCGCCGGCCGGCGTCATGTCGCTCGAGGAAGGGGAGAAGGCGCTTCAGCGCTTCCTCGAGTGGTGCAAGAGCGAAGGCATCGAGCACGACGAAGAGGTCAGCGACGCTTCGCCCGCGCCGCGACGCTTCGTCCGCGCGCGCGCGGCGCGACGGCGTCCGAGGCGGCGGTGGTCGCTTTTTCGTCTCCTCCCTCCTTCTTCTCCACGTCTCATCCCGTCCGTCCTCCCCCTCCCCTCCCCGATTCCTTCCTAGGCTCTCGAGATCAAGACATTCGTGGACGCGACGCGCGGCGATGGCGACGGCGACGACCGGCGGTACTACGCCGTGTACGCCCGCCGAGCGATCGCCCCCGACGACGTCCTCGTCGCCTCGATCCCCAAGGCGTCCTGCCTCAGCGCGCGCACGTGCTCGTGCGCCGCCGCGCTCCGCGCCGAGCGCCTGGGCGGCGGCCTCGCCCTGAACATCGCCATCATGCACGAGCGCGCCCTCGGCGAGCGCAGCCGCTGGGCCGGGTACTTCGCCGTCCTCCCCCGCCGCGGCGAGCGCGGCTTACCGATGTTTTGGTCGGAGGAACAGAGGCGCCGACTCCGCGGCACGGATCTTCTCCCTCACGTCCTCGAGGACGACCGCGCCCTCGCGGAGGATTTCGAGGAGCACGTCGAGCGAGGGTTGTGCGTGAACCACCCCGACGCGTTCCCCGCGAAGAAGCACAGTCTGCGCGATTACTTGGAGGCGGCGTCCGTCGCCGCGTCGCGGGCGTTTTTCATCGGCGACGACGCCGGGGAGGCGCTCGTCCCGTGGGCGGACATGTTCAATCACAGAACCGACGGGGAGACGGTGCGCGTCTTCGGCGCGGACGGAGGCTACGACCCGGACGAGGAGGACGAAGACGAGGAGGAAGGGGGGGAAGAGGGGGAGGAGGAGGAAGAAGAAGCGAGCGAGGAGGAAGAAGAAGAAGCGAGCGAGGAGGAGGAAGAGGAGGAGGAGGAAGAGGAGGAGGAAGGATCGGAATTTCCTCCGGGTCCGATTCCGGACCCGGGCCCTCTCTCCGGGAAGCTCGAGATCCACGCGTGCGCCGCCGCTCCCGGGGGCTCTGAGCTCTTCAACACGTTCGGCCAGCAGAACAACGCGTCGCTGCTGCACAAGTACGGTTTCTGCGAGCCGCGCAACGCGCACACGACCGTGACCGTGGACGCCGCGCTCGTGGAGTCGGCGGTGCCGAACGCGCGCGCCGCCGCGGCGGCGCTCGAGATGGACCTCGAGGAGGAGGGGTATTTCGAGATTAGCCCCGCCGGCGAGGCCGAGGAGAAGCTTCTCGCGCTGATACGATCGGCGTGCGGCGGGACGGTGCACGCCGCCATGGGAGACATCCTCGAGCGAAGAGAAGCGGCGTACGGCGACGTTTCGGACGATGAGGTGGGGGCGGGGGACGAGAAGCCGCCGGCGGGGGGCGGCGTCGCGGGCGCCGAGGCGGCGAGGACGCTGCGGCGGATGGAGCGCGCGGTGTTGCGCGCGGCCAAGGCGAGGTACGCGCGGACGAAGCGCGGGAGAGAGGAGACGTAGGCGTGGGCGCGGCCGCGCGCGTGTGAACGCTTTTGGTGTTTGCGTCTCGTTTCGATTTTGGCGCACAAGAGCGACGCGTGACGTTTCGACGCGTCACACGACTTGGTACCCGTCGCACGCGAGCGCGTGCTCTCCGAAAAACTTCACCGGGCCTCCGTCGGTGGTTCTGGTGACGGCGTCCACCTTTACGTCGCAGTACGTCGCGTTCGAGGTGAAGTTGACGTCGATGGGGAAGAAGTTGTCCCCGTTCGTCGCCGGGACGACGAACTCCATCGATCCGTTTCGGTTGCTCGCGTCCACCAGCTGGATCTCCCAGTTCAGCACGCCGCGCCTGGCGTCGTAGGTGTAGTCGCCGTCGGCGCTGTTCACCGTCGGCGGGTCCCTCTGCGGCGGGATCGGGATGCTGATCACGACGTTGTGCAGGTCGAACTTCTCCGTGGCTTCGTACTCGATGGAGACGAAGGACTCGCCGCCGGAGACGCTGGGCCAGCAGTTGATGCTCAGCGGCGCCTGCGACTCGTCCGTCGTCTGGTACCTCCACTTGAGGATCCCGAGCGGCGAGCCCGTGGGGAAGGGCCGGTTCGGGTCCTTCAGGCCCAGCACGCCCTCCGAGGCGTGCAGCTGCTTGTCGATGTTGGGGTGGGTCTTGAACTGGAACCCGGGGTTCGCGCCCTGGGCGATCTGGACGCGGATGAACGCGTCGCTTTCCCCGCCGTTGATCTCGAGCATCATCGTCCCCTGCAGCTCCATCGTCTCGAGGCCGCCGTCCTTCTTCAGGACGCACTTGATCTTCTCCTCCACCTGCAGCGAGACGCCGTCCGCGGGCACCGCGGGCACGCCCGCCGCGCCCGTCGGGCCGCCCCGGGTGGAGGTTTCCAGCTCCACCGCCTCCCCCTCCGCGCGAAGCGACTCGAGAAACTTGTTCTGCTTCCCCTTCCCGCCGAGCACCAGCCCCTTCTTCGGCCCAGCCTTGCTGGCGACGCCGTCGTCCCGATCGCGATCGCGGGAAGACCCGCCCAGGCCGCCGCCGAGTCCGTTCGAGCCGCCCCGGTTGTCGTCGAACCCGTCGTTGAAGCTCCCTCCGCGGCTCCCCAGTCCGTCCTCGAACCCGCCCGAGACGCCGACGCCCCCCATCCCGCCGCCGCCGCCGAAGCCGCCGCGCCCGCCCGCGGCTCTCTCCGCCTTGGACTTATCCAGCTCCATCGCCTTGCGCTTCATCACGTCCTTCGTGTCGTTGATCTTGCTCTGGATGATCATCTTGTGTAGCTTCTCCTCGTGCGACTCCATCTCCGTGAACGTCTTCACCTGGGTCATCGTCACGTTCTCCTTGTGCCCGAGCGAGATCACCTCGTCGAACGCGAAGATGAGATCAAACGCGTGCCGCGAGATCCCTTCCTCGTCCGTCTGTTGCTGCGTGTACTCGGGCAGAACCTTCGACAGCAGGCGCAAAATGTCCAGATCCTCTAGGATGTTGCTCGATTTGTTCGTGACGAGGAGTAAATACAGCGCTCCCTGTTCCAAGGGCTGGTAGACGTAGCGGACGTTCTCCGTCTCGACGTACGTGTGCTGCTTGCCCGTGCCCACGAGCTTGGGGAACGCCGCGAGCAGGCCCTCGATGCGGATGCGCGTCATCGGCACGAACTGGCGCGACACGAGGGCTGAGGGGAGGATAGGGGAGGTGGGGGGGAGGGGAGGGAGGCGCGTCAGAGCGGGTCGCGAACGGGGAGGAGACGGGCCGAGGAGGAGGCGCGTGGAGGTGGATCGATCGATTTAGGGATTCGACACGCTCCCGCTCCGGAGCCGGGTTCCCTCGGAGACTCCGGGCTCGGGGACGACGCTTCGTCGCGACCGCGCGGGGTGCGGTTCGAACGTACCTTTACCGCCCTTGGTCACCACGGAAGCGGCGAGGACGACCTGGTGGAGGAGAAGGGGGATCGGGATGCGTCGCGCAGGGTTCGTCAGACGAGGGCGCGGGTCGGCGAAATCCGCGAACGCGCGCGGACGCGGCCCGGGCGGACGCTGATGCATTCGCCCGGAAAACGCGCGCCGGGGGCACGACGAGCGGCCCCGCGCGGGCACGACGCCGGAGCGAGGACGCACCATCGTGCGTGTCGGTGGACGCTCCGCGGGTGATCGGCGATCGCGTGCGCGCGACCTGCGACTGGCGCCTTGATCCGCGCCTCGACGAGCGCGAGCGCTCGGCTTTTTTCGCTTCGCAGTGACACTGAACAGCAGCAAGAGGGTCGAACGAGGGAGAGGAAATGAACGAACGTCTGTCTCCTTCGTGACGAACCTTCTTCGAGATTGACCGTGGGTTGGTTTCAAACCGTGAACGTTTTCATCGGTATTTTTGGATTTCGAGGGTCGCATTTCAAGGGAAATGTTCGTAAATTTCTCCTCCTCCCAAAAACCGCGTCTCTCACGGCTTCGGGTTCCCCCACTCGTCCACCTCGTGGCACGACCCGTCCCTGGTGTAGAGATCCCACGCGGCGGTCCCCTCCTTGTAGAACGCGCTGGCGTCCGTGCCGTACCCGTCCCTGAGGGTCTCGTCGCACCCCGGCGCCGTTCCGCTGGAGCTGATGTGCCACAAGTCGCTCGTCCAGTACTTGTTGACGCCGTCGCACAGCGGCTCGCGGTCGCACTCCTGCTTGACGCTCCTCCAATCCGTCAGCTCGTCGTTCACGTCAGCCTTGTAAAACAGACAGCTCAGCAGCCACGTGTCCTTGCGGCAGTACCTCGACCCGCCCTCCGCGGGCGTCACCGCGTCCTGGCCGGGCACGACGCCGGCCTCGACGAAGGTATCCACCCCGTCCTGATCCGCCGCGGCGATGGCGGCGACGGAGCCGTCGCCGCCCGCGGGATCCGCCGTCGCCGGCGCCGGCAGCGTCGTCGTCGCCGCCGCGGCGGGGATCAACGCGGGGTCGGCGGCCTGGCCGAGGGCGGCGGTCGCGGTCGCGGCGGCGGCGGTCGCGGAGTTCGCCGCGGAGGCCTGGTCGATGCACATGTGCACGAGGCCGCTGTTGCAGTTGCCGTCGCGGAGGGGGTCCTCCATGCGCGCGAAGGCGTGCGCGCGCTCGGGCACGGGGCCCCAGCCCAGCTTGGGGGCGGCGCCGAGAGGGGCCGACGTCGCGGAGCCGCCGCGAGCGCCGCCGACGTACTGCGCGACGTTCAGGGACGCGCTGCAGAGGAGGAGCACGCTCAGCGCGACCGTCATCACGGAGTTCGGGGCGTGGTGCTTACCGGGGGCGGAGCCTGGCGAGACGATCGGAGGGAAAAACGTCAGTGGGTGTTTCGCGCGGATGCGTTCGCGCGGGGGGAGGCTGGGCGCGAGGGGCCGCGAGGGGGTACATCTCGGGCGAGGGGAGGGGGCGCACCTCCGAGGGGGAGTGTCTCGGGGTTGGGAGCCATGGTCGTGGACTGCGCGCGAGGGGAGCGAGTCGGGGGTGGGGGGGGCGGGTCAGCCGCCGCGCGCGCGGACCAGGAGGCGGTGGGCGCGACTTCGGGTCGAAGGCGTGATTTCCCGCACGCGGGCGCGCCGGAATACGCGCGGCGTCGCGCGACGCGAGAGGAGCGCGTCCCGAGAGCGCACCTCCACCGACGCTTTGGATACGTTCGAGGTGAGTGGCGACGCCGACCGGACTCGCGGACGTTCGCTGCTCGGAGTGCCGCGCGCGAGCATCTCGCGTAACACCTCGTCGCTGGTCGACGTCCGCGCGCGTTTCCCGGACACGCGGGTGTTCGACTCCCCCCCGAATATCTTCCGAGACGGACCATCGACGGGGGATGGTGACTTGGCAGGCGACGTCCACTTGGCAGCGCGCGCCTCGTCCGTCACGCCGCGATCGAGATGCTCGCGACTCGCGCCGCGCGCGCCGATCCCCCCGCGCTCTTGCGCGGTCGCGCCCCCGCCGCGCGCCGTCGCGACGTTCGCGCGCGCTTGTTCGGCGGCAAGGGCCCCGGCGCGAAGAAGGCCGCGTCGTCGAAGGCCGCTCCTCTCGCGCCCTTCCCTAAGGATTACGACCAGATGATCGCGCAGTGCCAGCGCTCTTTGCAGGCGGCGCTGGATGACGGCGTGCCTCTGATGGAGATCCAGTTTCCCCCCGGCGGTTTGGACTCCGTCCCCGGGGACGTCGAGGGGAACACGGAGAACAACCTCACGGTGCGATACCTGAGACAGATCTGCGCGCAGTTTGAGCGCAACAAGACGGCGAAGACGACGCGGGTGTTTTTCCCCGACCCGATCGAGCGCTCGTTGGCGCTGACCGGCGCGGCGCCGACGCCGGACGGCGTGCGCCCGCCCGAGAACGCGCAGACGAAGGCGCAGTTCGCGTCGTGGCCCGGGCCGACGGATTACCTCGAGGCCCCCGATTTTCTCAGCGTCAGCGGCTTGGACAAACTTTTGAACAAACGCGTGACCCTCGACGCGCGCGTCCGAGACTCGTCGGACACCGCGTTCGTCGTCGCGTACCCGAGCCTGAACGTCTCCGAGCTCGTGCGCACGAAGGAGCTGTTCGACGGCGAGCGGCCGAAGATCGCGAGCGGCACCCACCGGCCGGTCATCGCGTGCAACGGCGAGCTCGAGCGCACGCGGAGTAACTACTACCCGCCCTTCTGGAACGCCGCGGAGATGGGCCCCTTGCGCGAGTTCGCGCGCGAGTTCGAGGGAATCTACTGGATCAGCAACTTCAAGGGAAGCAACCCCGCGGTGCTGTTCCGCGCGTACCCGGGGCCGTGGCAGGTTCTGCGGCGCAGGAGGGCGGACGACTCGCTCGAGGTGGTGCACACGCAGGAGACCTTCCCGGGCGTGCAGGCGGTGGCGCTCGACATCTTACCCAAGCACCCGTGAAGAGGAGGAGACCTAACCTTCGACGAGATCGCCGCGCGGAGGATTCGGAGGGGACGGGGGACGGGGGAAGGGGGAAGGGGGGGTGGAAGCCGCGCGGAAATCGCGAGGAGCGCGGAGGGAGGGTGGTCTACCGTCAAAGGAGGACGGTTCTTTGTGTCATCGCACGACAACTTGAGCGCTCGCAATTTTTCCCCGGGGACGACCGCCCGTCCGGTCATTTGACCGGTCAGACCGTGGTCGAGACGGATTCAGCACCTGGCTCAAACTCGGACCGAGACCAACCGTTTTTTTCTTGGGCGGCTCCTGAGCTTCCCTCGGACGCGCCTAAGGCGGCGCACTCTCGCCCTCGGGCGGTCGCACGCGCGCGGACTCCGGGTCCGGCGATCGCGCACACGCGCGCGGGGGAACGCGCGGTCGCGGTCGCGTCGCTCCGCGCGCCTTCGCGCGCGGTCGCGTTCGGCGCGGCGCGGTGGGACCCGCGTCGCGCCGTCGGATCTCCCGAAATGGACGACCCGGAAACGCTCGTCGTGCGGGTGGTGCCGGACGGGGGCGGGGCCGCGGAGGACACCCTCCGCGCCCCCCCGTCCGCGGCTCCGGACGGCCGGGGCGTTCTCGACGATGCCTCCGCCTCGCGCTCGCGACGTCAGACCTCGCGCCGGCGCAGCCTGCGCGCGGGCTCCAACTCCCTCGGCGCGACGCCGTCGCATCGCGACCGCGCGTCGTCGTTCGTGCTCGAGGCGGACGACGCGGGCGACGCGGACGGCTCGGGCGGCGACCGCGCGCGCGGGTCGTGGGCGCGCGGCCGCCTGGCGGTCGTCCGCGCGCTCGACACCGCGGCCACGCGCGTGTTCCTGTTCCTCGTCTTGCTGCTGGCGCTGTTCCTCACCGACGTCGTCGCCTTCGTCTCGGCACCCGACGTCGTCAACCCCGCGGTGGCGTGGACGATGTTTGCGTGTCTCGTCGTCTTCGCGATGGAGTTCGCGCTCAACTGCGTCTGCCGCGACGGGTACGTCAACAGCTTCTTCTTCTGGATGGACCTCCTCGGCACCTTCTCCATCGTCGCGGACGTCTCCTGGCTCAGCGACGGGTGGCTCCCGGACGGCGCCGAGATCGGGACGACGCTCAGGGTCTCCCGCGCCGCGAAAATCGGAGCCAGGGTGAGCCGAGACTGGGCCGCCGCGACGAGACTCGCGAAAACGCTCCCGACGCTGAGACTCATCAGAGCCGTGCGAGGCGTGCGGCTGTCGGAATCGACGCTCGAGGAGAGCGCTCGGCGCGCGAGGAGAGACGGCGCGAAGGGCGTGGACCGGTCGACGAGTAAGATCGCCGCGAGCCTGAACGAGAGCATGAGCAAGAACATTGCCGTCGTCGTCTTGCTCACCATCCTCGCCGCGCCGATGCTCCTGTGGAACGACTCCGACACCATCCCGGCCGCGTACCACCAGTCCCTCCGCGCCGTCTCGGACAGCGCCGCCGTCGTTCCCCTCGACGGCGGCGGCGGTGACGGCTCTCCCTCGTTCGCGGAGGGCGTCTCCGACGCCGTCGCCGAGGGCTTTTACGATTTCTTCGCGGCGTCCGAGCGGAAACCGGTGGCGCTTCGCTTCGGCGGCCGCGCGTGGGACTGGACGAGCGAGTTCCCGCGCTCGCGCCGCGGCGCCGACAGGCTCGAGCTCGCGAGTCCGTCGTGCGGCGACGCGGTGTTTCACGACACCGGGGACGGGGTACCCTCGGAGGTTTCGAGCTCTTGCGTGTGGCTCGAGCTCGACATCTCGCCCGTGAACCGGTGGACGGCGTTTTTGAACATCGGGATGGTCGTCTTCGTCATCGTCGAGCTCGTGCTCGTCAGCGCGTTGCTCGCGCGCGTCACGAACCGCCTCGTCGTGGACCCCCTCGAGCGCATGTTCGGCAAGATCAAGATGAACATGCGAACGATCGTGGGCGCGTTCGGCGCGAACGCGGATTCTTCTCGGGACGACGACGACGAAAACGGGGGCGGGATGGGCGCGATGGAGGCGGCCATCGAGAAGATGGCGCGTTTGGTCAAGCACGTCGCGGGCTCCGGCGCGCAGGGCGCGAGGGCGTTCGACGAGTACGTCAACGACGCGAACGTGGACGAAAAGACCCGGGCGTGGCTCGTCGATAACTACGGCGGCGAGAACAAGACGCCGAAAAAGCTGACGCCGCTGAAACCGTCCGCGAGCCTCGGCGCGAGCCTCCGGCGGCCCTCCTCCGCCGCGTCGCCCGCGCCGACCAATAAGTCCTCCCCGGCGCACAGCCGCCGCGGGTCTGAGTCCGTCGTCAAGCTCGACGGTCCGGGCAAGGACCCCGGGAGCCCCGCGGAGCCGCGCGGAACCAGACCGGCTCTCGCGCCGTCGTCGCTCCTTCGCGCGTTCGACGCCTCGGCCGGGAAGGACGCCCCCGGATCGACCGCGAAGCCGCGCGACGAGCGGAGGCGTTCGCTCCTCTCCAGCCGGAATTCGTCGCGGGGCGGGTCCGGCGCCTCCGTCGCGTCCGATCGGTACTCCGCGGACAAAAAGTCGCCCGGGGGAGGACGCGAGTCGAGCGAAGGGTTCGAGTCGAAGACCCGCGAGAGGATCCGCGACGGGTCCCGGGGGTCGTCCCGCTCGGTCGCGCGTTCGCCCTCGTTCGACGTCGAGCGCGGCGTCGGACGCGAGGCTGCCGACGCCGACGAAATCGCTTCGTCCGACGCTTCATCTTCGCCGTCGTCGTACGCGTCGGAGGAGGAGGACGAGGACTCCGGCGTCCCCCTTCGCGCGGGCCCCGAGCTCCGGAGCCTCCAGGCGAAGGCGCGCTCGCGGTTCCGCGCGAAGGGCGCGCAGCGCGCGGTTCGCGCCGCGCGCGACGCCGGGATCGCGCTCCCTCACCCTCTCGACCTCTCGCTGATCGACACGTGGGACTTCGACGCCCTCGCGTTGACTTCGGAGGAGTCGCGCGCGTACGTCCTATGCATGTTCGGCGCCTTGGGTTTGTTGCGAACCTCGGACGACGCCGAGGACGCCGAGGGCGAGAGGGGCGAGAGGAGCGGCGGGGCCCCGTTCGAGGCGTTCACGTTTTCGGACCCGCCCCCGGCGAGTTTGGACGCGGAGGCGGCGTCCTCGGACGGGTTCTGCTCCCCCGCGCGCCTGTGGCGCTTCCTCGCGCGGGTCGAGGGCGGGTACAACAAGAACCCGTACCACAACTTCCAGCACGCGGTGGACGTGACGCACACGGTGTACCGCTACGTCGTCCTCACCGAGCCCAGAACGCACGTCACGCGGGTGGAGAAGTTCGCGCTGATGATCGCCGCGCTGGCGCACGACCTGGACCACCCGGGCGTCAGCAACGCCTTCTTAGTCAACACCAAGGACGAGCTCGCGACGGTGTACAACGACAGCAGCGTGTTGGAGAACGCGCACGTCGCGAGGCTGTACACCATCGTCAACACCAGGCAGGTCACGAAGGGGTCCGCCTCCGCGCGGGACGACGGCGCGCTCTCGTCGGTGGACGAGGCGAACGTCTTCTCGGGCCTGGACGAGGATCTGTACCGCGAGGTGCGCAAGATAATCATCGCCGCGGTGCTTCACACGGACATGTCCCACCACTTCAAGATGGTCTCTCAGATGGAGGTGTTCTGCGAGCTCCACAGCGCCTCCATTGCGGCGAACACGCGCCGGGTCGAGCGCGGGCTCCTCGTCGAGTGCGTGTACGACACCCCGGAGGACCGCCTGTTCGTGCTGAGGGTCATCCTGCACGCGGCGGACGTCGGGAACCCCGTGAAGCCGCTCAAAACGTACGCCAAGTGGGCCGACCGCGTCCTGCGCGAGTTCTTCGCGCAGGGCGAGAAGGAGAAATCGCTCGGCATCCCGGTGTCGCCGATGATGGACCGAGGCGCGACGAACGTGGCGATGAGCCAGATCAACTTCATCGAGTTCGTCGTCGCGCCGCTGTACGCGAGCTTCGTCAGGCTCTTCCCGGAGACCGCCGAGCTCGTGGGGAACCTCGTCGGCAACCGCATGCACTACCAGGCGGTGCTCGAGAGCGAACTCCGAGACCCCTCGTCGCCGCCGCCTCCCGAAGACGAAGACGAAGAAGACGACGCCTCCGCCTCGCCCTCGCGGGGCGTTCGCGCGGGCGTCGGGAAGTCCGCGAAAGAGCGGCGGGAGGAGATGGCCGCGACGCGCGCGAGGTTCGCGGCGCTCGTGGAGAAGCACGAGTTCGCGACGGGGCCCGCGCGGGGGTTTCTGGAGCACGCGCCGGCGTTCCGAGTGTTGTTCACCGATCGAGACCGATCGAGGGCGCTCACCACGGCGCTCACGAGAAGCTTCTTCGAGAGGTGAATCGACGGAGGACGCGCGGGTACGCGGCGCGCGTTCCGCCGGTGACGTCTATCGCACTCGTACATCGCGGTGGTGATGTGATTGTATTCATGCTCAATTGTTCTGAGAGAAGGTGTGTCCGCACTCGGGGCACTCGTAGAAGACGGTCTGTCCCTCGTCCACGGACCGCAGTTGCATCGTGTAGAAGTTCAATCCTTTGTGCGGGCACTTCGGGCACTTCTCGTCCACCACCGCGCGCTCGCGCGTCACCTCCTTCACCCCGCCGAACTTGCTCCCGTCCGGGTTCATCGGCTCGATGCCGAACTTGAACAGAAACGTCTCGCTGTCGCTGCTCCGCGCGGTCGTGCCCTTGTCGAGCGCCTTCACCACGTCCTCCACCTTCCCGCACGACGTGCACACCGCCACCAGCCCCTCCGTCGATTTCGCCGCCGCCGCCCCGGTCGCGGCCTCGACGCGAAACAAGTCGCCGCACGCGTCGCAGTACGCCATCCGAGCGACGAGCGCGCGGGCGCGAGCGAGACCACGCGGGCGAAACCGCGAGCGCCGAGAGACGCCGCGGGGTAGAGCGCGCGCGCGACACTCCGCGTCGGCGGCGGCGGCGGCCGACGGGTTTCCCCGATGCCGCCGAGAAAAAAAGTTTTGGCACGGTGCTGGGAGTTGACGAGTCATCAATCGCCATCAGCTGCGCGCCCGCGTCGTGGCTTTCCAAACGTGACTTGATTGGCTTTCAAACCGGGGACGCGCGCGCGTCCGGGAGGCGTCTCTCGAGGGGTCGATCGGATGGCGGCGCACGGGGTGGTGACGACCGTGAAGCGGCACGAGCTCGCCGCGATCGGCAAGCAGGAGCTCGTGTCCTGGGTGAACCGCGCCCTCCGCGTGGACTACACCCGGATCGAGGACACGTCCGACGGCGTCGCGTTCGCGCAGCTGTTGGACGCGGTGTGGGGCCCCGAGGGCGAGGTCCCGCTGCACCGCCTGAACTTCGACCCCAAGACCCTGCACGACCGCGAGAAGAACCTCGCCATCGTCCGCCGCGCGCTGCACCGCCTGGACGCGGACGCGACGATGGACGTCGACGGCATCGCCGCGGGGAAGTTCCGCGCGTGCGATGACTTTCTGCGCTGGACGTTCGCGGTGGTCAACAGAAACGCCCCGTGGGTCGCGCTCGGAGAGTACGACGCCTACGCGAGGCGCGTCGAGGCCCAGGACAGGAAGCGCGCGGGCTCCCTCCGAGCGAGCGGGTTCCTGAGCGACCGCGGCCGCGAGCACGTCGCGCGCGCCAGAGCGCTCAGCGCGAGAGACATCGCGAACCGACACGGCGCGGAGAGGCGCGCCGCCGCCGCCGCCGCCGCCGCCGGCGGGAGCCCCGACGCCCGGCCCCCGTCGAGAGCGAACCGTAGAACCGTCGGACCTCCCCCCTTCGCGTCCCCCGCGCGCGCCTCGGCGGACGCGGGCGTGATGAGCGCGTTCCGCCGCGCGAGGGCGTACCGCCCCTCCGCCGCGCGTTCGTCGAGCGCGCGAGCGTCCGCGCCGAACCCTCCTCGCGCGTCGTTTTCGTCGGACCCGTCGCCGTCCGAGCGCGAGGCGAAGTTCTGGGCGGACTCGCGACGCGACGCGCCGGGGAGGGGCGACCGTGGGGACGACCGTGGAGACGACCGTGGGGACGACCGTGGCGCGTCGTCCTCCTCCTCCCCCTCGGAAGAGACGACGGAACCGGAACAGGAAAGGCCCGCGTCGGTTTTCGACCCGCCGAAGACGAAGACGTTCCCGTCGTCGTTCGCGCCTCCTTCGCGCGGCGTTCGCCCGTCGACGGCGCTCGCCGCCTCCGGTTCGCGATCCGCGCGCGCCGCCGAGGCTTCGGACCCGCCTCGGGACCCGCCGCGGCCTCACAGCGCGTCCGTCGCCGTCCGTCCGCGGCGGCGAGGGCTGTACCGATGGGCGGAGGCGGCGCGCGCGAAACGGGCGGCGAAGGAGGCGGCGGCGGCGGAGGAAAAGCGCGTCGCGTCGCGGGTCTCTCCGCCGGCGCCGCGCGGCGGGTCGCGGTTCGCGTACGCCGGCGCGTCGACCGAGCGCGGCCCGGTTCGAGGCGGGCCGCCGATCGACGCGACGGAGGGGTTAAATAGGGTCGGCGGCGGAAAGGGGTCGGGGGCGGCGGAGGACCCGGACCCGGACCCGGCGGCGGCGCGCAGGCGGCGGCGGGAACGGGTGATGGCGGAGACGAAATCGGAGCTCGCGTCGATCAAGGCGCGCGAGGAGGCGAGGCGGAGGGAGAGGGAAGAGCGGCGGCTTCTTCTCGGAGGCGAGGAGGGCGCGAGGGAGGAGGGGGCGGGGGGCGGTCCCCCGGGGTCGCGCGGCGCGTACCCGCCCGATCCCGACGCGCTCGAGGCGCGCGTCGAGGAGGGCCGAGGCCGCGGAGGGGACGCCGAGGCGGCGAGGACGCGTCGGGGCGCGACCGCGCGTCAGACGCCCAACCAGACGCGGCGGAGGCGCGCGGATCTGGAGTCGCTGGTGGAGTACCTCAAGTGGGAGCTCGCGGGGGAGCTCAAGGCGTTCGACGCGCTCCAGGAGGAGGTGCGCGGGCTCGTGGAGGAGAGGGACCAGGCGACCAGGGCGCTCGGGCTCGCGGAGGCGCGCAGAGCGATGCTGAGCGACGCCGAGGGAGAAGGCCGACGATGAGGGAGACCACCTTTTTATAAAAATGAACGCCGGCGGCTCGTCGACGCACGCGATTTTCATACAGCCGACGCGCCTTTCGACTCGCGCGTCGCGTCGCGCAATGTATCACATCACACACCGTCCCTCTCTTTCACCTGACGTGTTCGGCGTAGAACTCGTCCAGGGCTTGGAAGTACCCCGGCATGGTCATGAGATTGTTGTGCCCTCCTCGCTTGAACATCTTCCACACCTTCTTCCCCCGCACGGCGTCGTGGAGTCTCCTCCCGCACCACAGCGGGACGATCTCGTCCCTCTCCCCGTGCATGGACATGAACGGCACGTCGGGGTCCATCTTCTCCGCCGCCGCGCACGTCCCCGCCCACTTATCCTTCATGAGCAGCCCGAGCGGCATCCACGAGAAGAGCTTCTGCGCGATCTCCACGCACGAGCTCAGCCCGCCCTCGGCGACGACGCCGGCGAGCGCCGCCGCGACGGCGGGGTCCGGGGGCTCGGCGCTCCGGGGGGGCGCGACGAGCCTCGCGACGGCGTTGATTCCCGCGGCGCTGCCGATGGACTCGAGGTGGAGGACGAGCCTGGACCCGGTCTCGTTCGCCTTGGTGCTCGCCCACTGGATCCCCGCGACGCCGTCCCTGATCATGCCCTCCTCCGTGACGCGGCCCGTGCTCCCGCCGTAGCCTCGGTAGTCGAGCAGCGCGACGGCGACGCCGAGGCGGGCGCGGACGTGATGCGCCCAGTAGAGGCGATCGTGGCGCGAGCCGGCGTTGCCGTGGAGCTGCAGGAGCGTCACCTTGGGGTGCTTGCCGCCGGCGGGGGCGGGCCAGTAGTACCCGCGCAGGGTCTCGCCGTCGGACGTGCGCACGGTGAAGTCCTCCACCTCGGCGCACTTCGCGCCGTACGTGACGGAGGGGTGGGGGGGGGACTCGCGCGTCGGGAAGTACTGGAGCTTGCGCTGGAAGACGTACATGAGGGCGCACACGCCGACGTACCCCGCGCCCGCCACCTTGGCGAGCGTCAGCGACGCGCTCAGCGCGAAGCCGCCGACCGCGGACGCGAGCCCGGCGGGGGCGGGGGAGGGGGGAGGCGCGCCCGAGGCGGCGGCCACCACCATCGCGGGAGCGGCGGGGCGACGCGAGGCGCGCCGCGGCGAACGGGTCGGGCGCGCGAGACGGCGCGAACCGACGCGGAGACCGACCGCGCCGCGAGGGGCGCGAGGGGGGCGCGAGGGCGGACGCCGCGACGGGTGATCGGCGCCGGCGACGCGAGACGGGCGCGACCACGAGCTCGTCGTGAAGCGCGAGAGCGGCGGACGCGGAGCGAGCCCGGGGGGGGGGCGAACGATCGGCGATGTGAGGAGAGCCGTCCGAAGGATCGTGCGCAGCGTCGTCGCGCGATTTTGATGAGTGCAAGTGCGCGCGCCGCGCGCCGGCCCGGGCGAGCCGGGTCGCGGGCTGCTCTCGACGATCCGCGACGACGATCGCTCGTCGCTCATCGTCATTCGGCAGTCTCGACGACTCCTTCCTCCGCGCCTCGCCACTCCGCGCGCGCGCGCTCCCGCCATGCGCTCGCGCTCGGGCTGGCGCCCTGGCCCGGGCGCGCGCCGCCCGAGCGCGTCCGTCCCCGGCCCGCGCGCGTTCGCGCTGTCGCTGTTGGCGCTCGCGTCCGTCTCCTCCGCCTCGCCCCCCCCCCGGCCCTTCCTCGCGGCGACGCCCGGCCCCTCGGATGCCGTCCCTGGATTCTGGGACAGCGCGATCGTCCGCCGCGACCTCGCGCGCTTCGAGGCGACGTGCGCGCCGCTCATGGGCGCCGTCCTGGACGATTGGCTCGCCCTGTACGACGCGAACGCGCGCGTGCTGACGATCGAGGCGTCGTGCGTTCGCGACGGCAGCTTCGGCCTCGGCAACATCGTCGGCGATTTCCAGGCGTGGTTCGTCTGGGGGATCGTCCATCGCCGCGCGGTGTACGTGCGGTGGACGGACTGCGCGAGCGAGGAGGACGACGCGGTGATCCCGCACGGCCTCGACGAAGACGCCGGCGGCGTGCGGCGGTGCCCCGCGCCCTCCTCGACGAAGAAGAAGCCTCGCGAGGTCGGGTCCCCGCCGACGATCGCACCCCCCGCGGCGTGTCGCGCGCGCGCCAACCTCGGGCAGTACTGGACCCTGCCCGGCGGGAAGCAGTGGATGCTCACCCCCGACACCTGGCGCGACATCGCCGCCTCGATCGGTCGCTCCGAGAATCAAACGACCGGGACCGAGCGGCCCGCGGCGCGGCGGGTGAGCGCCCCGGACGACTTCGGCGAGGACCCCTCGGCGCTTTTCGGCCCCGGGGGCGTCCTCGCCGGCGCGGATCCTTGGGTCCGCGTCGACCTCGTCTCCGGCCACGCGTTGGTTCCGCACCCTCCCGCGGATGGGTCGCGCGAGGCCCGGGACGCCGCTCGCGCGTGGTCGGACGCTCTGATCGGGGACGGGTACCGCGCGCTCGCGAACCTCACGAACACGGACGTGTCGCGCGGGGACGACTCGGGGGACATGTCCGATTTCGCCCTCGTCGAGGGTCTGTGGGGCGTGCACCTGCGCGGGTGTCTTCTCCACGCGATGTCGCGGCCGTCGCCGAGGCTTCAAAAGGCGCTGCTTCCGTTCGCGAGGGCGTTCGACGCCGACGGGGGGCTGAGCCTCGCGGCCGTGCACGTCCGGACGAGGTTCGTGGACGACGTCGGCGACGAGGGCACGGAGGACGAGACGCTGGCGCGGAGAAGAGGCGGAGGAGGAGGAGGAGGAGGAGGAGGAGGAGGAACGGAGGCGGCGCGAGCGGCGTACGACCGCGCCGACGCGGCGATGCGCGCCGCGCCGGGGAACTTCGCGCTCGCGAAGATCCGCCACGGCCCGATCGAGGCGCGGTGGCGCGAGCTCGACCGCTTACTCCAGGCCGGGGGGTTCGAGAGGCGCAACGACGACGCGCTGGTTCACGCGCGGTGCCCGCGGATCCGCGGGGGCGAGGGTCCGGGCGACCCCTCCGCTCCGTTCGCGTTCGGGGAGCGGGACTCGGCGGGTTTGTCGCCGTACGTGACGTGCGCGGGCCGCGCCGCGGAATTGGCCGCGAGCGAACGCGGCGACGCGACGAAGTGGAAGCTGTACGTCGCCACGGACGCGCCCTACCTCAAGCACCTCGCGAGCGAACACCCGAGCCTGAGGGGGAAGATCGTCGGGTGCGACGCGTACGAGAAGTACGGGGCCGCGGCCGAAGGCGGCGGGGGCGAGGCGGGACGGGAAAAAAAAAACGCACCCGGGAACGCGTGCGTGTTTCGTCACACCGCGCACGGGGTCTCGCACCGCGAGTCGCACGATCGGTTCGCGCAGGCGTTCGTGGACGCGTGGATCGTGGGCGCGGCGGACCAGACCCTTCCCGTGACGCCGTCGACGTTCACGCAGCTCGCGCACCGCGGGTTCGGGGTCAACGGGCGGCCGCAGATGATGCACCGGGACCGCTTCGGGTTCGAGTTCCAGGGGGGGGGCGAGGGGTGGAGCAACAAACACCTCCCCGTGTGCGAGGCGCTCGGAATGAAAGATGAGGGAGGAGGAGACGGGGGAGTGTGCGTGGACGTGTACTCCGCCGTGTGGGGGAGGGGGGCGAGCCATAGGGTGGGGCTGGCGAAGCGCGACGACGCGCCGTGACGAGACGAACGCGGGATATGATAGTCCACGAGGTTCACCGAGTCGTGAGTTTTTTAGCCGTTGAGACGAGATGAACAGCTTCGACCAGACGAAACGCTCGATCCCCCGGGCGTTGCGAGTTCCGAGACGCTCTCGCTTCCGGGACCGCCGCGCCCCCGCGGCGGCGCGCGCACTCGTCGCCGCGCGAGTGCTCGACGCGCGCGGCCTCGCGATCGACCGTCATGCCACTCGGGAGCGCGGCGCGCGTGCCGAACGCGGAGATGACGCGGGCGATGGTGCACTACACGGCGGAGGCTGAGGCGCGGATGGCGAGGACCGAGGCGGAGACGGCGCGTCTCTCGGCGCGGCTCGAGGAGACGCGCGAGGGTCACGCCGCGTGCGCCGGGGAGCTCGAGGCGACGCGCGCGACGCTCGGTCGCGTCGAGGAAGCGCTTGAGCTGGAGCGCACCAACGCGGAGACGCTCGCGAAGGCGCTCGCGGAGGCGCTCGCGGCGCGCGACGAGGCGCGAGCGGAGATGGCGCAGACGCTCGCCCGCCGCGACGCCGAACGCGCGGAGCTCGTCGCGGAGAAGGATCGCGAGGTGGCCGCCACCGCGCGCGCGGGCGCGGACGCGCTCAAGCGCGAGCTCGCGTCCGTGCGACGCCGCGCGAAGGAGGAGAAGACCGCGCTCGAGGCGGAGCTCGCGCGCGTCGCCGCCGAGGCGGAGGCGGGTCGGGACGCGGCGCGCCGAGAGCTGCGCGAGGCCAAGGCCAAGGCGCACAAGCGCGAGAAAGCGCTCGAGCTCGAACTCCGCGAGACGGCCGCGCGAGGGAACCGAAACGCCGCGCTCGCCGAGCTCCTGGTCAAGGAGAAGGACCGCGTCGCGGACGAGCTCATGCGCCTGCGCATAAAGGCGAGGCTCAGGGCCCCCGCGCGCGCCCGGAACCTTCCTTCCCCCCCCGTCGCCGCGGGAACAACCGAGGAGTCTCCCGGGGAGTCGACCTCCGTCGTCGCGTCGCCGTTCACGCCCTCGCCCGCCTCACCCGGCGCCGGCGCGACGGTGACGCGGCGACGGACGAAAACCGCCGCCGGGAGTGCGCGCGGTGGTCGGACGCGGTGGCCGGACGACGGCGCCACGCACGACTCCCCGTCGAGCGCGACGAAGGAAGAAAAGAGAGGGACTTTTACGCTCGAGGAGCGCAAGGCGGCGCTCGCGGAGGCGGCGAAGACCGGCCTCGCGAAAGCGAAGAAGGCGCCGCTCTTGTCCGCGGAGAACAGAGCGGAGGTCATCGCGACGGGGCCGTGATCGGAGCCCGCGAGCGTCATCGTATATAAAAGAAGAAAACATCCTCTACTTTCGAGAGTAGTCTCGCTTCTTCCCCTCCTCCGCGACGGCGTTTCTATGTACATCGCCGTATTCCGCCGGGGACGCGCCCGGCCGGGACGGCGTTCATCCGTCACGTCGTTCCTCCTCGGACGTCCTCAGACGTCGACACGCGCGTCTCCGCGCGTTTGAACCGGACCGAAACGGTTCGTTCGCGTCGGGTCACTTTTCCCCTCCGAGCGCGGAGAAGGCGCGTTCCAAGTACTCGATCGCCGCCTCGATCTTCGGCCTGAGCGCGGCCACCGCCTTCTCCCAGTGCGGCTTCGCGAGCTCGAGCGTCTTCGCGAGCGCGGGTTTCGCGACGTCGACGGATTTCTTCACGACCGCCTTCGCGCCCTCCTCCGCCAGCTCGATCCCGGCGAAGGCGGCGCTCGCGACCTCGGCGTACAGATCTCGCGCCTTGGGCGCCGCCGTCTCCCTCGCAAACGTCTCCGCCGCATCTCGCCACGCGACGACCCTCGGGTGCGAGGGCAGCGCCGCGACCGCCGCCTTCGCCGCGACCACCAGAGCGGTCGCGCGAACCAGAGCGTCGTCGAACCCGGGCCCGAGGAACGCCTTCACGCGCTTCCACCGCGCCTCGAGCGCCCGCTTCGTCTTCGCCGTCGCGGCGTCCATCGCCAGCCGACATCGCTCGGGGCCGTAATAGTAAACCGCCGCCGCGGTGCCCGCGCCGGCGAGGAAGCACAGCGGAACGAGCAGCGAGGAAGCGTCGGCGGTCGACGCCTTGGTCGACGCCTTGGTGGCCGTCGCCAGGGACGAGCCGATGGCGGCGGTCGCGGCGGTCGCGGCGGTCGCGGCGTTGGCGGGGGACGGCGCGGCGGCGCCGCCCAGAGCGGCGAGCTCCGCGGGGAGGTACTCGCGCATGAGCTCGCGCGCCGCGCTCAGGCCGGCGACGACGCGGTCCTGGAGCTCGGGGAGCGTCGTGGGGAACGCGAACTCGCTCGGGTCCGCGAACGAGGTGGCGGAGGCGGCGACGGAGGCTAACGCGGGGGGGGGCGCGGCGAGAAGATCGCCCGCGGCGTCGAAGCCGGATGCGCGCGCCTTGTCGGAGAGCGCCGACACGTACCCGCCGCGCTCGGCGACGACGCCGGCGGCGGCGCCGAGCGAAATCTTGCTCAGGTCGCCGAACACCATCGCGCGGAGCGGTTCTGGAGCGGTTCTGCGCCGAGAGAAATGAGAGACCGGGGATGGTCAGGAGATCGGCGGGGCGGACGAAATGCCGAAATGCCGCCATCCGCATTCGCCGCGCGGCGTTTTCGCGTCACGAGACGGGACGCGCGCGGTGGTCGAGGCGGGGGCGTCGGGACGCGCGCGCCGCGGGCGCGAGACGCTTCCCGGGACGCGCTCGCGGAGGTGTGAAGACGCGGCGGGGCGCGGGGAGGGGAGGGGGGCGGGAGCGCGCGGACGGAGAGGGACGGGGGGGCCGGGGCCGGGCGACGCGCGGAGCGGCCCCGAAGCGACGCGGGGCGGCGATGCCACCTGGACGGGATGATGAGAGGCATTCGCGGCGCGCTCAACCCCCCGTGCGCGCGACGCGGTTCGGAAACGCACCTCGCGCGCGAGAGCTCGACGTACTACGCGAGGCGCGCGTTCGGTGCGACGGCCGCGAGTGTCGCCGGAGCCGTCCCCCGCGCCCAAGGCGTCGCGATCGGGCCCTCCGAGAGCCACCTCCTGGGCCGTATTTTTTTCCCCCCTGGAAAGCAACGAAGATTTTTTTTTTTTCCCGGATCGGTCGCGGGGATCGTTGAAGCCCCAAACGGAGAATCTCCCGCGACTCGCGATTTTGATCGATCAAAAGATCTCCCGGGAAAGACGGTTCGGTTCGGCCGTTTCTTCAATTTCCGTTCGGCGCGAGACGATCGGATGATGATTGTGAGATCTCCGGTTTTCTCGATCCTCTTCTTGCTTGCCCTTTTACTGTAGAAACTGAAATCCTTCCGTGTACTCCCCTCCCGTTACGACCCCCGATATCCCTCGCGCGCTCTACGCCCGCGCCGCTCCTCTGCGGCCGGGCGGAGCGCGCATTCTCGCGCCGATTGAGCGGCGCCGTCCTCCTCCCTTCAAAAATCCTTCTCTTTCGTATCGAGCCGACCCGGCGCCGAAGACGAACGCGGCGACCCCCACCCCCGGATTTTTCCCCTTCTCTCCGCCATCTCCTCCTCCTCTCTTCCCTCCTCCCCTCCTTTTTATTACGCCTCCTCGAGGATCACCTCGCCGAGCTCGTTCTTGTTGAGCTTGGCGACGACGCTCACGGCGACGCACAGCGCGGCGGCCGCGGCGGCCATCCTGGCTTCCTCGGCGACGCCGCGCGCCGCCTCCGCCTCTCTCGCCGCCTCGCCGGCGGCGTATTTGGCGCTCTCGAGCTCGGCGCGGACGTCCCTGATCTCGGCGTCCGCTTCGTCCATCTGCCTCTTGAGCTTGGCGGCGCGCGCCTTCGCCTCGAGGAGCCTCTCCGCGGCCTCCGTGATGGTCGCCGCGGCGTCCTCCGCGGCCGCGGCGGACGCCAAGCGCGCCGCTCGGAGCGCCTCGGCGTCCGTCGCGACTTCGGACTCCGCCGTCGCCACCTTCGCGTTGGCCTCCTCGAGCGCCGCCGCGAGCGCCGCTCGCTCGGCGTCGGACCTCTCGGCCTGCGCCTTCGCCTCGGCGAGGCGCTCGTCCGCCTCGGCGACGAAGAGGCGCTTGCGCTCGGCCTGCTCCTCGGCGTACGCCGCGCGCGCGGACTCGGAGGCGTCGTGCGCGTCTTTCCAGCGGTCCACCTCCGCGAGGAGCTCGCTCACGCGCTCGCCGCGCTCGTACGCCGCCGCGAGCTTTCGCTTGTGCGCCGACGCCTCCGCCTTGGCCGCCTCCGCCTCCGCCGCGAGCGCCGCGAGGCTGAGCTCCAGCTCGGTCGCGCGCTGTTCCGAAGCCGCGAGCGCCGCGGACGCCGCGCGGAGCTCGGACGCGAGCACGGCGTCCGCGCCCGTGTCCTCCGAACGGTCCGAGTACTCGCAAAGGTCCGCGTCGTCCGCGGTCCGGTCGTCTTCGCCGCGGAGACGTTCGTTCATCATTCGCGCCTCGGCGTCGTTCGCTGCGGCTTCGAGCGCCTCGTCGGTGACGTCCTTCTTCGCCATGAGCGCGGCGAGGGCGGCGTCCACGGACGCGAGCTCGGCCTCCTTCCTCCGCGCCTCCGCGCGGCGCTCGGCGCGGCGCGCGTCCTCGGCGTCGGCTCGGTTCGCCGCGTCCAGGTCGCCGACCATCGCCGCCACGACCTGGGGCGGGGTCCCCTCGAGGATTTCCATCCCGTGGAACGCGAGGTACGACTCGTAGTCCATCTCCTCCAGCGTCTCGGGCTCGGGCGCCGGGATCTCCTCCACGGGGTTCATGCCGTACGCGTCGGCGGAGGGCTCGGCGCGCGGCGGAGTGACCGCGACGGCGGCGGAGAGCGACGGCGACGCCTCGGGGCGGATCTCGACCACGCGGAGCGCCCTCGCGAGCATCTCGCGGCGCTCCTCGGCGGCGAGGTGCATCTCGGCGGCGGTCATCGTCGCCATCTCCGGCGCGGGCGCCTCGTACAGGTCGAGGAAGGGCACGCCCGTGAACCAGTCCGTGATGGTGCGCATCGCCCGCGAGAGCCGACCGGGAAAGTCGGAAGGCGCCGCGGAGGGTTCGTCGGAGGGTGCGTCGGCGCCGACCCACTCGGACGCCGGGGGGAACGCCGAGGCGGAGACGGAGACGGAGACGGAGACCTCGTCCTCGACCTCCGCCTCGACCTCCGCCTCCGCCGCCTTCGCCTCGTCGTCTTCGTCTTCGTCGGCGGCGAGCGCGAGCGCCTCGGCGAGGGCGTCTTCGGCGTCGCCGAGGACGGATTTCGTCGCCTCCGCCTCCTCGACCGCGAGGGAGGTCGCGAGGGACGCGTCCGCGGCGTCCAGCGCGGCGACGCCCTCGGCGTCGCCCGCCATCGCCGCCAGCACCTGCGGCGGCGCGCCCGCCAAGTCGTCCGCCTTTTTCTTTTCCGCCGCGGGGGCGGGGGCGGGGGCGGGGGCGGTCGCCTCGGTCCCCTCGGGCGCGGAGGTCACGGGCGCGGGCGCGCTTGTCGGGCGGACCATCTTGAACCGCTTCGTCGAGAGCGGGGGCGGGATCGGCGTCGTCGCCATCTTGTGCATGAGCGACGTGACCTCGCCGGTGCACTGCTGCGACGTCGTCGCCGGCGCGTCGGCGGCGAGCATCGCCGCCACCTCCACGCGGTGCTCGCCTGCGAAGGACGCGTCGACGCGCGGAGGCGGCGGCGGCGGGGGCGCGGCGGCGCGGATAGGAACCGGCGCCGCGGCGGCGGGGATGGGAACCGGCGGCGCGGCGAGGGGAACCGGCGGTGGTGGGGGCGCGGCGGCGGGCGCGGGCGGGGGAAGGATGTCGAGCGACCGCGCGGCGGCGGCGGCGGCGGGGTGGGCGCTCGTCGTCGCCTCGTCGGCGGGGGCGCGCTCGACCTCGGTCGCCCTCGGCGGGGTCTCCGCGGGCGGGGGCGGGGGCGCGGGCTGGCCCATCCCCGCGAGCATGGCCTGCATCTCGGCGATGCTGGCGGAGCGTTCCTCGGCGGCGCTCTCGAGCGCGGCGAGTTCGGCTTGCCAATCCGCGCGCGCGCCGGCGTCGGCGGCGGCGTCGGGGACGACGCCGTCGCCGACGGCGCCGTGGCCGCCGCCGGGGCCGGCGTTCGACCCGGGGGGGGAGACGCGCGCGACGACCGCGCGGCGAGGCGTAGAGGTGGTGCGCGGGGCCGCGGACGTCGTGATCGCGCCGGAGGGCTCGAGCGGAGAGGGCCTGCGATGAACGGGGAGCGGGAGTCGAGGGCGGGGACGAGTCAGGGGCGGGCGGGCGAGCAGGCGGGGAAAAAAAAAAAGCGTCGCCGACGCCGAGCGGGGTGGTCCGCAATATGTGAAGATGTCACGTAAAACGACGGTTGGGGCGCCGGAACGAACGTTGGTCCGAAACGCCGCCCCGCGGCGGCGAAAACGTCGGCGGGGGACGCGCGCGCGAGCGCGTTCGGTCGCGTCGCGGTCGGCGCGCGGCGCGTACCCTCGCTCGACGCGGCGCTTCGAGGCGGCGGCGGCGTTCGCGCGGAGCGCGCGCGGCGCGACGAGCCGCATCGCGGCGTGGCACGCGGACATCTTGCGCGTCTACTTCTCGGCGCGGATGCGACGCGGATGCGCGATGCGCGGAGCGTCGGACGACGGAAACCGCGGGGTCGGCGCGGCGAGTGCGAGCGTCCCGTGCGTGACGCGCGGGGGGCGTGCGGTCGTGAAGGCGCGGCGGGGCGTTCGCGGCGGCGGGGCGGTGTCTGCGGCGGACGCGGAGTCGCGAGCGCGGCGTGGGCGGATGTGTGCCCCCCGCGTCGCGCGCGGACCACGACGGCGTGTTCGCCACGACGGCGGCAATCGGATTTGCCAACTGGACGCGATCGGCGGGTTCTTACCCCTGGGGAAAGCCGAAGCCCCGGGCGTTTCTTTCCGCGCGACGGTTTGGTGACCGAATCGGGGAGGGGTGCCCACCGATGAAAAACAGCTTTTTCCAAGCATTCGCAGCTTTTGGCGGTTCGTCCGGCATCTCCTCTCTCGTCCTTTTCCGCGGATCCGGCCGCGTCGCGGTGCATCGCGCGGACGAGAACCACTCGGGGGTTTCCCGCGCGCGAACGCACAAGTCCGCCGCGCGCGCGCACGCCGATGGCCGCCGCGACCGCGTCTTCGCTGGCGCTCACGCTGCGCTCCGCGCGGTGCGCGCTCGCGCGCCGCCGCGCGCCGATCCGAGCCCCCGCGCGCCGCGCCTCGTCCGTCGCCGCCGGGACGGGGAACCCCGCGGGCGCCTCCGACGACGCGTTCGTCGTCACGTACTGCCATGTGCGCGCGCCCTCCCGCCCCGACCCGCGCGCGATCCGTTCCCGCCGCCCCGCGCCGTGCCGCGCTCCCTCCGCGCGGTGGCGTAGTCCCGAGCGCCGCGCGTCTCGCGACGATCCGTGCACCCCCCGCGTCGCCCGCGCCCGACCGGGCGCGGGAACCGCCCCTGCCCCGTCGCGCGTCGCACGCGTCGCGCGCGTCCCGTCGCTCCCTCAACCGACCCGCGCGCCCTTCCCCCATCCACCGCGCCACCGTCGCGCCGCAGAACTGAGACGGCGGCGGGCAGGAGTTCAACGCGGCGAAGGAGGCCATCCTGAGCGTCTTCGCGGACGCCGAGGTGGTCCCCAACCGGATCGACTCCTACCCCATCACCGTCACCGTCACGCAAGCCTCGGAGACCATCTGGACCGGGCGACAGCAGGGCTTGTTCGGGAAGAACGGACGCCCGGCGCAGCGCGAGATCATCGCCGCGCTGGAGGCGCTCAGGTAACGACGACGAGACAGAAGACGAGACGAAAAACGAAAACGAAAACGCGCGCGCGATGGGTCACGACGACCCCCGCGAGCGTAGACCGTGGCGTAGTCCGCGCCGCGTCGAGCGCCGCGAAAGACGTGCATCGCACGAGTGACGCCGCCGCCCGAAACCCCGCCGTCGACTCGGGGTGGGCGAATGTTCGGCCGAAGGCACGCGGACGGGGACCCCGCGCGCGGGACCCGTTCGTCGCGGCGCGAGACGAACGACTCTCTCGCGGACTACGACATCGTGTCGTACAGTATGAATCGACAGACGTGAACATAAACAATACACGCTCCGGCGGCGGGCGTCGTCACCCTCCTCGCTCCGCGAGCCTCCTCCTGAGCTCCTCCGCCTCCGCCTTGGCGCTCGCGAGCTCCCTCCTCGCCTCGGCGGTTTCCACGAGCACCATCTCGGTCATGATTTCGTTCATGAGCTCCGAGAGGTCCTCGTCCGCCTCCAGGAGTTTCCTCTGGATCGCCTCCACCTCCGGGTCGAGCATGCCGTCGCCCTGCGTGATGGTGAGCCCCGAGACGAACTTCGGGCGCTGCCTCGGCGTCGGCCTCGCGACGTTGGCCTCGACGTCGATCCCCGCGCGGTCGAGGTGCCCCCAGAGCTTCGCGCTGAGCTCCTCGTACTCCTTCGCCTTCGCCTCCGCCTCCGCCATGTAGAACTTCGCCTCCTCGGCCTGTTCGCGCAGCAGCGCTTGCTCCGCGAGCATCGTCTCGGACATGGCCTTGATCTCGCGCCCCTCCCGCACCTTCTCCTGGAGCGTCTGGATGTGCTGCATCAGCTTGCCCGTGGCGCGGTCGCCGACGGTGGACTCCGGCCCGTGCGTCATCACCTCCGCGAGCGTCACCTCGAGCTCGTCCACCTTCGCCCTGAGCTCCTCCACCTCCTCGTTGTTGAGCATGCTCCGCTCCTGGCCCTTCCCGTCCTGCCAAGCCAGCGCGGTCTCCGCCTCCGCCTGCGAGGACAGCGCCCTCGCCTCCTGAATCTTCGCCTCGTTCAGCGCGAGGTTCGCCTTCTCCCGCTCCACCAGGAGCTCCCGGCGCATCTTCTCGAGCTGCTCCGCCCTCGACCCCGCGGTCTCCTCCGTCTCCATCAGGCGCACCTCCGAGTTCGTGAGCTCGTTCAGCATCGCCTCCTCCATCGCCGCGAGTTCGCGCTCGGCGCGCTTCAGCGCGCTCTCCAGCCTTCGGCTCGTCGTCTGCGCCTCGGCGGCGGCAATCTCCGCCGCGAACTCGGCGTCTTCTCGGCGCTGCGTCATCTGAAGCAACTGGACGCGGTGTTCGAACCCAGCCTCGCGGCTTCGCATCTCGAGGTCGTTCGCGAGGTTTTCGAGGCGTTCGATCGCGTCGTTGCGTTCCTTGATCACCTCCACCGCGTGCGCGAGCTCCTCCTCGAGCGACTTTTCGCGCCTCGCGGCGGCGGCCAACGCGGCGACGCGCGTCTCCTCCGCCGTCTCCTCCGCCACCTTCACCTTCGCCGCCGCCGCCTCCAGAGCGCTCGCCGCCTCCGCCGCCATGTCCTTCGCGCGCCCGTGCTTCTCCCTCGACTGCTCCGCCGCGCTCGCGGTGGACATGGCGGCCTGTCGGGCGTGCTCCACCTCCTCGCGGAGCGCCTCCGCGGAGCGAGACCCCGCGCCGTCGCTCTCGGCGCGTTCGCTCTCGAGTCGATCGGCGCGTTCCTCGATTTGTCGGATGCGGAATGACGCCGTCGCCGTGTCCTCGGCGTTGTATCTCGTCTCCGGGGACGTCGTGATCTCCACCCCGGACAGGGTGAACTCGAGGGACTCGATCTGGCTGTCGCGCTCAGCCGCGGCCTTGCGCGCCTCCTCCGTCTTCGCGTCGAGCTCGCCGCGGTGCCACCGGAGGTCGTTCTCCGCCTTCTCCACAGCCTCCCTCGCCTCGCGCGTCTTGTAGTCGTCCACCGGATGGCGCGACGACGACGCAAAAGCGGGCGACGACGCGGGGTCTCGCTCCGCGCCCCCGCCGCTCGCGCCGCTCCGCCGAGCCTCCTCCGCGAGCCTCGCGGCCTTCGCGTCCATCTCGCGCTCGCGCTCGGCGGTGTCCTCCGCGGCGCGGCGGAGAGGCTCGATCCCTCGCTCGGCGTTTGCGATTTCGCCGCGCATCCACTCGAGCTCCCGGCGCCGCTCGTCGCGCTGCGAGCGAAGGCCGCTCGCGCGCTCCTCCGCCTGGCGCGCCTTGTACGAGCTCTCCGCCGCGACGACCAGGGCGCGCCGGCGCCGCTCTTCGGAGGAGTCCGCCGAGGACCGGTCCCCGAGCTGCGATCCCCGCTCGACGTCCGCCCTGAGGGTTTCCATAGCCCTGGATTTTTCCTCGTACGCCGCGCGAATCTCGTCCGCGCGCCGGTTCGCCTCCCGGCTGACGTATTGCGCCTCCTCCAGCGCGAGCTGCGCGGCGCGGCGGTCCGCCTCCGTCGACGCGGACCCTTCGCCGCCCCCGGAGGAGCCGTAGCCCCGGTGGGTCTGGGACCCTTCGCTCCCGGTGGGTTCCGCGCCGCCCGCGGCCGCCGCCGCCATGACCTCGCGCATCTCCCCGACGTGGCTCTCGAGCCTGGCGACGGCGCTCTTGCCCTCCTCCATTCGCCTCCTGGCGGCGTCGAGCTCGGCGACGCGCGTCTCCAGCTGCTCCCGCGTCGGCACGCCCCTCGGGTCGCTCGCCTCGCCGGCCATCACGCGGCGCATCTCGTTTACGTGCTCGGACAAGGCGCGGCCGCTCCGATCGAGCTCGTCCAGCTCCCGCCGCATCCCCGCGAGCTCCGCCTCGCGCCCCGCGAGCTGCTCCGCGGTGGGCACCCCGCGAGGGTCCGGCGCGGGCGCGCCTCGTCCGGAAGACGAAGAGTCCACGCGAGCGACGCTTCGCGCGGCGCTCTCGAACGCGTCCGCGGCGGCGCGGCGCTGCTGCTCGAGCTCGTTCGCGCGCATCACCGTGTGCTGCGCCTCCTCGAGCTGCCCCCGCATCCAGCTGAGCTCCTCCTTCTTACGCTCGAGCTCGGAGGCGCCGCCGCCGCCGCCCCCGCCGCCGTCGCCGTCGCGCGCGAGCCTCCTCTCCTCCTCCTTCGCCGCCTCCGATTCGCGCGTCGCCGCCTCCGCCTCGCGCTCGGCCGCGGCGATGTCCGCCTCGACGTCCACGAACTCGCGTTCCTTCTTGTTCATCTTCCCGGTCATCTCCCCGACGCGTTCTTGCGCGAGGCGCAGCGCGTGCGACGCGTCGACGGCGGCGACGGCGGCGACGCGGCGTTGCTCCTCCACCTCCGCCGCCGCCGCCGCGGCGCGTCGCGTCTGCTCGAGCTGTTCGGACATGCGCCCGAACTCCCGCTCCGCCTCCTCCGCGCCCCTCAGCGCCTCCGACCGCATCTCCTCGGCCTCGCGCAGGCGCTCTTTGCTCTCCTCGACCACCCGCTCGGCGGCTTTGCGTTGCCCCTCCAGATCCGCCGCCCACTCCGCCGTGCGCTTCGCGTCGTCGACGCGCCTTCGAACGTCCGCCATGTCCACGTCCCCCGACCTGAACCCGCCGTGGCTCTGCGCCTCGGACTCCGCCTTCTGCGCCTCGTCCCGCAGCGTCCGCTCCCTGTGCGCCGCCGCGTCGTACGCCGCCTGGTGTGCCTCCTCCGACGCGCGCATTTTTTCCACCACCGCGTTCGCCGCCTCCGCCGCCTCGCGCGCCGACGCGAAGCTCTCCTGCTCCGCGCGCATCGCCAGCCGCGCCGCCTCCGCGTGCGCGGCGGCGTTCTCGGAGCACCCGCTCCGGACGCGCTCCAGTCGCTGCTTCAGGTCGACGTGCTCGAGCGCGAGCTCTTGGACGCGCGCCTTGGCGTGCGAGACGACGCCGTGCGATTCGTTCACGCGCGAGGTGACGCTCTGCGCGGCGTCCCGCGCCGCCGCCGCCAGCTCGTCGCGCTCCCGCTTCAACCCCTCAATCTCCTCCCGCTTTCGATCCCTCGCCGCGAACCCGTCGCCGCGGTGCGCCTCGAGCCGCGCGACGGTGTCGTGATCGTCGCCGTCCCTCGCGCGCTGGATCTCGCGCTCGATCGAGTCCAGGTCGCGCTCGATCCTCGCGAGCTCCTGCTCGGACCTGTGCGCGCGCATCTCCGCCTGCCCGAGTCGCTCGTTCGCCGCCTCGGCGTCGGCGGCGGCGCGCCGCGTCTGTTCCACCGCCTCGGCGCGTTTGTTCGCGAGGTCCTCGCGCGCGACGCGCAGCTCCTCCGCCTTCTCGCGCGCGTCGCGGTCGGCGCCCTCCACCTGCCCCTCCAGGTCGTGGAGGCGCTCGAGCGCGGCCCTGGCTTGTTCCGCGGGCTCGTTCGCCTCCTCGGCGAGCGACTTGGTGCGCTCGAGTTTGCGCTCCGCGGCGACGGCAGCGGCCCTCGCCTCGTCCGCGCACGCCGCCGCGCGCTCCTCCGCCCGCAGCGCCCTCTGCGTGGCGTCGGCGTTGACCCCCGCGCCCGTCAGGGCCTGCTCCCGCGCGGCCGCGAGCTCCGTCCGAAGGCGCCCGATCGCGCGCTCCTTCTCCTCCACCGCGGCTCTCAGCTCCCCCGCGCGGTGCTCCGCCTGATGCACGCGGAGGGAGCTCCGCTCGCTCGCGCTCGTCTGGTCGCGCCGCATCTCGTCGAGCTTCTCGCGGACGCGGTCCAGCTCGGCGTTCTTCTCCTCCGCCGCCGCCCACGCCTCGTCCACCCTCGCGGTCGCCTCCCTGAGCTTCGCCGCGGAGTCCTCCGCCACCTCCTGAAGCTCTCGCGCGGTTCGCTCGAGCTTCTCCTCCGTCTCCGCCTTCTTCTCCGCGGCTTCGCGGAGCTTCTCGTCCGCGTCCCGAACGCGAGCCGTCGCCTCCGCCGTCGCCGCGTCCGCGCCGTCGGCGAGCGCGTCCAGCATCGACCGCGCCTCCGCGAGCTCGGCCTTCATGAGCTCGAGCTCCGAGTCGCGCTCCTTGACCTTCGCGTTCGCGAGCTCCGCCTCCTTCTCGGCGCGCTCGAGGGGCTCGGAGGCGCGCTCGAGTTCCTCCCTCGCGCGCTCCAAATCCGCCGTCCGCTCCCCGAGGTACCACTCCTTCTTCTCCACCTGGTCCTGAAGCTCCGCGGCGCGAGCCTCGAGCTCCTTCACCTTCGCGCCGTGCTGCTCGGAGAAGAGGCGCACGCTCTCGTCCGCGCGCTTGCGCCCCTCCACCGCCTCGTGGCGCGCCGACTCCGCCTCCCGCAGCTTCCGCTGCATCTCCTCCAGCGCCCCGTCCTTGGTCTTCATGATGGACTCCTCCGCCGCCGCCGCCGCGCGCTTCCACTTCGCCTTGTCCTCCTCGTGCTTGCGCTTGAGCGCCTCCACCTCGTGCTTCAGACCCTCGGCGTCGCCGTGCTGACGAGCGCGCTCGAGCTCGCCGCGCACGCCGTCGAGCTCGCCGCGCAAACCGTCGAGCTCGCCGCGCAAACCGTCGAGCTCGCTCTGCGCGCCCTCCGCGTCGCGCCTCGCGGCGTCGGCGCGCTCCTCCGCCTCGCGCTTGTAGTGGTCCGCCTCGTCCGCGCGCTTGCGCGCCTCCTCCAGCTCGCGGTGCGCGTCGTGCGCCCTCCCGCCGTTCTCGTCGAGCTGCCTCCGCGCGTCCTCGAGCTCGCGCCGCGCGTCCTGCTCCATCTGCTGCGCGAGCGTCGCGGCGTCGTGCCAGTGATCGATCTCGCTGACCAGCTCCTTGACCTTCGCCGCGCGCTCGTCCGCGGCGGCGGCGAAGAGCTCCTCCGCCTCGCGCGCCTCGCGCCGCGCCTGCTCGAGCTCGCGCTCGAGGCGCTCGGCCTCCTTGTTCTTCTTCGCCGCGGCGATCAGCGAGCGGCCCCGCGGGCGCGCGGTGAGCGCCGAGGGCGCCCAGGGACTCGGGAACTGCGAACGCCGAGCGTCGCCCGGATGAGGCGACGCGCGCATCGCGCGACGAGCCGAGAGCGCGCGGCTCCGCGCGAACGCCGTGCGAGCGACGCGCGGGAACGCCGCGCCGGCCGTGATCCGGGCGCTCGCCGTCGGCTGCGTCCCGGCGGCGACCGCGGGGGAGACCCCCGGGCTCGACATCGCGCGTACCTGAGCGACGCTCTGCTGATCCGACTCAGCCGAAACCCCGCGGCGTTGTTCGCGTTTCGCGCCCGCACCGAGAACCGACCCGGAACCGCGTCCGCCGGCTCGCGCCTCGACCGTGGCTCGAGGACTGCGCCGCGATCAAACCCGGGATCGGCCTTCCCGCGCGCGTGCGTGTCGCCGCGCGTGCCGCGTCGTGTGCCTAGCGGGGAGGGAGGGGGGCACCGCGAGACCCAAGGCGGAGGTTTAAATTACCAAAAAGCTGTGTGACAACAGGGGGTTAGGTTTGCCAGCTTTATCCTATCGTGGCGCTCATTGGCCAGTTCGAACCGGGGTTTCGGGGTTTCGAAAACCGCCCGAAACGCACCGCATCGAGACCGCGGAGATGCGCGGGAACCCGCCACGTGGTGGGTGGCTACTCTGACACACCCCACGACGCCACGACGCCGCGCGCCCGCACAACTTCGCGCGCGGTCGCTCCGTAGGAGGGACGTGTGATGGGCATGGGACAGACCGCTTCCGGGCCGACGGGCTCTCCGGACGAATACGTCGTGACGTACTGCAGGGTGCGCGCCCCCGCCCGCCCGAGCGCGACGGCGACGCGAACGCCTCCGCCGCCGTCCGTCCTTCTTCGAGGGTCATCGTCTCAGATCCGACGCTCCGCGGCATCCTCCCGGCGCTCGACGGCGCTCGTTCTCACGCGCCGTTTCCTCTCCTCCCCCCCGTTTCCCCCCCACGCGTAGAACTGAGACGGCGGGCAGCAGGAGTTCAACGCGGCCAAGTCCGCCATCCAGAGCGTCCACGCGGGCGCGAAGGTGGTGCCGAACCGCGTGGACGAGTACCCGATCACGGTGACCGTGTCGAAGGCCGGCAAGAACATCTGGAGCGGGCGCCAGCAAGGCTTGTTCGCGAAGAACGGCCGCCCGGCGCAGCGCGAGATCGTCGACGCCCTGAAGAGGGCGTAGAGGACGCGATCGCTCCCCGCGGCGCCCCGCGAAGATCTCTCGCGACGCTCGCCTCCGCGCCGCCCCCGCCCCCGAATCCGCGCCGACGCGCGCGCGAATGACGCCGCCGCCGTAAACGCCCGTCGAGATCCGACGCCGCGAGGCGCACGAAGAGCGAACGACGCGACGGAAAGGGCACCGCCCCGCCGCCCGTCGTCGCTCGCGGCCGAATGAAACGAAACGGGGAGCGAAGCCGCGTGGACCGAGCGAGAGACGCGCGAGTCGCCGCCGCGAATACTTGTACTTTTGTTCGTGTTCATTTCTTCCTCGCGAGAATCGCCGCGTCCCCGACGAGTCCCGCGCCTCTTCCCCCTTCTCATTCATCCCGTTCATTCCAAACACCCCCCTCCCTTGACACGCTTCACACCCGCGCGCGATCACTCTCACCGCGAGGAGCACCCGCGCTCGAAACGCGGTTCGTTTCACTTCGCCGACCCCAACAACCGCGCGCCCGGATCGATCCCGAGCTCCTCCGCCTGCGCCCAGAGGAGGGCGGCTTTCCCTTCCATCGCGTCGACGGCGGCTTCCGTGGCGGCGCCCTCCGCCGTCGGCGGCGCGACGACGGGCTCCGCGCCGGCGTCCCCGATCATCCCCGCGAGGCTCGCGCCGAGGGTCTCGAGCTCGCGCATCTTCTTCCTCCGGATGCTCGCCTTGGGCGCGGACACCGCGGCGTTGTAGTACTCCGCGCTGGAGCCGTGGTGCGCGTGCGAGCTGACGTCGGCGAGGTCCGCGAGGGTCTGCGCCTCGACATCCCTCAGCTCCTCCTCCGCCCTCGCGAGCGAGCGCTCGAGCCTGGCGTACGTCGCGGCGGCCTCCGCGGCGGCGCTCGCGGCGGCGTCCTCGGCGTTGAACCGCGCGACGTCCGCGCTTCGCACCGCGGATTTCGCGGACTCGAGCGCCGCGTCCGCCTCGCGCTCCAGCGATCGCAGCGCCGTCTCGAGCTCGGCGATTTTCTCGTCCCGACCGCGAACCGCCGCCTCCGCCTCGTCCAGTCGCGCGATCGCCTCGCGCGCGCTCCTCTCCCACCGCACCTCCGCCTCGGACGCCTCGCGGCTCGCCGCGTCCTCGCGCGCCCTCGCCGCCTGGGCCGCCTCCGCCTTCGCCGCCTTCGCCGCCTCCTCCGCCTTCGCCGCCCTGCCGACGGCGTCGTCGGCGGCGCGGCGCGCGCGCAGCACCACCCCCTCCGCTCTCCTCAGTCGCTCCGCCGCCTCCGCCGCGAGCGCGGCGTTGGACCGCGCGGCCGCCCTGGCGCTCTTCGCGTCGCTCTTGGCCCTCTCCAGCTCGGCGTCCTTCTCCCTCATCGAGCGCTCGAACGCCTCCTTCGCGTCGCCGCCGGCGTTTCTGGCGTCGGACGCGGATTTCAGAGCGGCGTTGACGCGCTCGAGCTCCGCCTCCGCGGCGCGGATGCGGGCGCCGCCCTCGCGCGCCGCCTCGTTCGCGTCGCGGCGCAGGGCGTCCAGCTCCGCCTCCACGCCCCTCGCGCGGGACTCCCACAGCTCCGCCGCGCGTTTCAGCTCCTCCACGTCCGCCGAGGGGGACGATCCCCGTTCGCGCGCCTCCGTCTCCGCCCTGGCGAGCGCCTCCTCGAGCGCCTCGATTCGCGCCGTGCCGCGCGCCTTCGCGTCGGCGGCTTGTCGCTTGACGTCCTCGAGCTCCTCCGCGATTTGCCTCGCGCTCGCCTCCCCCGCGCCGTCGGTGGTCCGACCGCGGTTGGCCTCCTCCTCGACCATCTTCGCCATCTCCGCGCGCACGCGCTGGAGCTCCTCCTCGGCGTCGCGGATGCGCCGCCCGCCCTTCTCGGCGGCGTCCGCGGCGGAGCGCTTCACCTCCGCGAGCTCCGCCGCCAGAAGCGCCTTGGCGCCCGTGCTCCCCTCGCCGTCGATGATCTTCTGCAGGCGCGCGATCTCGTCCTCCGCGGGTCGCAACCGCTCCACCTCCGCTTCCAGCGCGCGGATCTTCGCCGTGCCGTTGACGCGCGCCTCGTCCGCGCTCGCGACGGCTTCCCGGAGCTTCGCCTCCGCGTCCGCCGCGCGGCGCTCCGCCTCCTCCGAGTCGCCGCGCTCCGATCGCAAACGCTCCACCTCCGCCTCCAGCGCGCGGATCTTCGCCGTGCCGTTGACGCGCGCCTCGTCCGCGCTCGCGATCGCCTCCTCGAGCTTCCGCTCGGCGTCCATCGCGCGCGCCTCGAGGTCCGCGCTCCGGTCGGCGTCGCGGAGCTTCGCCTCGAGCGCGGCGATCTCGTCGCGTTGCGTCTTGATCTTCTCCCCGCCCTTCTCGGCGGCGAGTTGCGCCTCGCCGCGAACAGCCTCCAGCTCCGCTCTGAGCTCCTCGAGGTCCGCCTCCGCCCTCGCCTGGCCGTTCGTGAGCCTCCTGCGCAGGTCCTCCGCCTCCGCGAGCGCCTCGCGCTTCTCGCTCTCCGCGCGTTGCGCGTCCGCCGCCGCCGCGCGCGCCGCCTCGAGCTCACGCCGCGCCTCGTCCAGCGCGAGGGATTTTTCCCGCGACTCCTCCTGGAGGCGCTCGGCTTTGTCCTGCGCGTCCTTGATCCTCGCGCGGCCGTTCTCCGCGGCTTCGCGCGCCTGGCGCTTGACGTCGTCGAGCTCGCGCGCGGCGTCCGCGGCGGCCTGAGCCGCCTTGCGCGCGCTGTCGAGGTGGCCGACGAGCTCCTTGAGCTCGCGGTCCTTGGCGTCCACCGCCGAGGCCCACTCCTTGGCTCGCTCCTCGGCGACGCGCAGCCGCCGGTTGCCCTCCTCCGCCGCCTCCGTCGCGGCGCGGCGGATGCCCTCGAGCTCGCCCGCGATCGAGAGCGTGCTCTCGGCGGCGCGGCTCTCGCCCTCCTCGAGTCGTCTCCGCGCGTCCTCGGCGTTCGCGACCGCGACGCGTCTCTGCTCCTCCGCCTCCCGCGCCGCCGACTGCGCCTCGGAGGCGGCGCGGCGAGCCTCCTCGAGCGCCTCTCGGACGCTCTGGACCTCCTTGTCCTTCGCGTCCACCGCGCTCTGCCACCCCCTCGCGCGGTTCTCCGCCTCGGCGATGCGCTCGCGCCCCGCGACGGCGGCCTTTTCCGCCAGGGACTTGACCTCGGCGAGGTCCTTCGCCGTCTCCGTCGCCGTCGCGGCGACGCGCCGCGTCTCCTCGAGCTCGGCGCGCACGAACGCCATCTCCTTGTTTTTCGCCTCGACGGCGTCGTGCCACTCGGCGGCGCGGTCTTCCGCCTTTTTGAGCCGCGCGCCGCCGTCGATCGCGGCCGCCTCCGCCGCTTTCTTGACGTCTTTGATCTCGCGGTCCTTCGCGGCCACGGCGTCGCGCCACTCCATCGCGCGCTTCTCCGCGGCGCGGACGCTCTCCTCCGCCTTTTGCGTGCGCTCGGAGAACTTTTCCCGCGCCTCGACGAGCGCGTGCTGGTCCTTCGCCGCCTGGTTCGCCGCCTCCTCCAGCATCTTCGAGACGCCGTCGAGCTGCCCCCACGCGCCCTGCGCCGCGTCCGCCGCCTCCTGCGCCTTCCTGGCGAACTCGCGCCCGCGGCGTTCGTTCTCGTCCGCGCGTTCCTTCTCCGCCGTCGCGCGTTCCGCGGCGGCCCTCGCGGCGTCGCGCTCGCGGTTCGCCGCCTCCGTCGCCGCGGCGAGCTTCTCCTCGCCGAGACGCTTCTCCTCGAGCGCGGCGTTCGCCGCCTTCTCGGCCGCGTCCAACCGCGAGGTCGCGGCGTTCGTCGCCTCCGTCGCGCGCATCCTGGCGTCTTCGGCGAGCCTGTGCATCTCCTCCGCCTGTCGAAGCTTCTCCGCGAAGTCGCGGCCGCGACGCTCGTTCTCCGCGGCGAGCGCCTCGAACGACTCCGCCTCGGACTTGGCCCGCGTCAGCGCCTCGCGCGCGGAGGCGAGCTCGCGGTCGAGCTCGTCGCGCTGGAGCTCGGCGTCCTTGACGCGCGCCTCCGCCTCGCTCGCGGTCCGCTCGAGGCCGCGGACGCGCTCGATCGCCTCCTGCTTGAATCGCTCGGACTCCTCGCGGAGAGACGCCAACGCGCGCTCCACCTCCGCGAGGGACGCGCGGGCCTCGTCGCGCTCCTTCAGACGCTCCGCGATCGTCGCGTCGCGCGCCTCCATCTCGCGCTTCGCCTCCTCGCGCACCGATGCCAGCCACCCGTCGCGCTCCTTCACCATCCGTCGAGCCTCGTCGCGCTCCTTCAGGCGCTCCGCGATCGTCGCGTCGCGCGCCTCGACCATCC
>MDSW01108047.1_pt1 | contig 41557 bp, 26 predicted proteins | sample 811171 | NCBI WGS metagenome assembly MDSW01 (sample SAMN05326641, study PRJNA326480) | marine metagenome | isolation source: seawater | place: Atlantic Ocean: North West | collected 2012
CTTCCGCCCCAACCTCATCCTCCTCCTCGGTCGTATAGTCCCCTGCGCCTTCGCCGCCGAGCCGCGCGGGGGGTCGTCTCTCGCGCGCGGACCGCCTCTGCCTCGCCGCGAGGAACGCGCGCCGCTCTTCGCGCGCCGCATCGCGGCGCTCGGCGCGCTTGGCGCGGCGGTTAGCGCGCTCGGCGCGGCTCACGGGAGCGCCCCCGGATTCGTGATCGAGCTCGATCGACGCGCCGGGGGAGGATCGGCGCCGGATGCGCCGCCGCGCCGCGAAATCTGAATCTGACGCCGCGGCGTCGTCCGAGCCCGAGCCCGAGCCTGAGTCCTCCACCTCGTCCGCGGAATACTCCGACCCGCGCCCGAGCGACTCCTCCTCCTCCTCTTCCTCTTCCTCCTCCTCTTCCTCTTCCTCCTCCTCTTCCTCTTCCTCCTCCTCCTCCTCCGCATCCGTTCTGTCTCTGGCTCGCCGCTCCTCTTCGCGAGCCGCCGAGGCGTCAGGTCCCATCCCCTCCCTCCGCGGGGACCCGTTGCCGAGACCCGTCCCCGCGCCTAGCCCCGTTCCCGGGGCGCCGCCGCCTCGAGCCCGCGTAGAGTCGACGGGGCTCGCGAACGCGCCCGGGGGCTCGACGCGGAGCGAATCGCGCCGCTCGAACGCCGCGCAAGCGGCGCGTCGCGCGCGGAACCACGCCTGGTACGGCTCCGCGTATGCGTTTCCGAGCGCGTCCATGACGCGTTCGTCGCGACGCGAAAAGACCCGCGACGCCTCCATGCCCGGGAGGTCGGTTCCCCCCGCCCCCGTGCCACCGTCCTCCCGAAAAGGCAGCGCGACCCGCCCCGTGGCTTCGTCCCTCGCGACGAGTCCCTCAGGCAGAAACTCGCGCTCGAGGAACTGCTCCGCCTTCGCCTTCGCGTACCTCCCGCCGTCGCCCTCGCGCGATTCGCCGTCGCCCGCCGCCGAGAAGACGCACCACTGCCCTTTGTCGTCCGAGACGACGACGCCCGCGCCGTCGGGTGCCCACGCCCCGTCGAGGACGCGCGTGTCGAACGCGGACCCGTCGAACACGCGAACCAAGGCGCCGAGTCGGACGTCCCACACGCACACCACCCCGTCGTGGCCCGCGCTGAGCACCACGTCGGGGTTCCACGGGTGCGGGTGCAGCACGTGCACCGCCCCGCGGTGGCGGGTCGTCGCGCGGAGAAACGTTCCCGCGCGAGGGTCCCACGCGCGCAAAGCGAAGTCGCTCATCGCGCCGACGACGTACCGGTCGTGCGCGGTCCAGATCGCCTGCTCCATCTGACACGTCGCGGTCGCGTGGCGTCGGTTCCGGTTTCGGCTGTGAGCCGCGTCGCGACCGGTCGGGGCGCGGGGCGGGGCCCGCCGCCGCGACCCCATCGAGGGCGCCGCCACCGCCGCCGCATCGTCAGGCGCGGCGAGGACGAGGCGGAGCGACCACGCGTCCGCGCCTGTCCGCGCCCACACCTTCGCCTGCCCGTCGCGGCTCGCGGTGAGCAGAAACGCGCCCGAAGCGCTGAATGCGCACGAGACCACGTCGTTCAGGTGCCCGCCCGCGACGCGCGCGGAGGCAGGAAGGCTTCCCGCCACCCCTGTCCGTTTCTTTGCTTCTTCTCTTCTCGGGAGCGTCCACGCGCGCACCTCGCAGTTCGCGGAGCCGCACGCGAAGACGTCTCCGCCGGGGCTCCACGCGCACGAGAGCACTGCCTGCGGGGGGGCGTCGCGGTCATCGGGGAGCGCCCCGCGCGCCTCCGCCGCGGCCGCGACTGAGGCAGAGGCGACGAACGCCGCGGAGGCGCTGCGGTATGCGGCGGCGTTCTCCTCCCGTGTCTCGCGGCGGGGCGCCCCGGCGCCGCTCGGGGAGAATGCGTCGAGGACGACGGGCGGCGCGACGCTCGAGTCTTCGCGCGCGTTCCACAGCCTGAGGGTGCCGTCCCAGCTCGCGGAGAGGAGGGCGTTGGGCGCGACGGGGGAGAACCTCGCCTCGGAGACGATGTCGCCGTGGCCGACGAGCGTCGCGCACGGCTCGCCTGAGGCTAGGAACCACGTGCGAATGGTGAAGTCGAACGACGCGGACGCGACGAGCTCGTTCGAGGCGTTGACGTCCAGGTACGCTATCTCCCCGCGGTGGCCCCGGCAGGCGTGCATCAAGTCCCCGGTCTCGGTGGACCAGATCTTCACGAGATGGTCGTCCGAGCCCGTCACGACGCGGCGGCCGGTCTTGTCGAAGATGATGCAGTAGAGCGCCGCGCGATGGCCGCGGAACGTCGCGCGGGGCTCAAGACTCGCGCCGAGGAGGGCGGAGGGGAGGAGCGCGGTACGTTCGCGGCATCGCCGCGAATCCCGGGGGGAGCCAAAGAGCTCTCTGGAGCGCGAGGCGTTCCACCACGGACGAAGGTGAGGGCGGGAGAGGCGCGCGGGAGGGCGGCGGGCGCCAGAGGACGACGGAGCATCCGCCCCGAGGATCGAACACGCGCCGTCGCCAAGGAGGGTCGAGACGCCACAAGCGGCGAGGCGAGCGCCGTCGCTCGTGTGCGTCGCGACGCGCTGGACGAGCCTCAAGAGGTGGTCAGGACGGACGCGCGCGTACCGCTCCGCGCGGAGCTCGTCGTACCGCACGTCGTGGGTGCCGCCGAAGACGTCGTGACGGCGAGGCAAGAGGCCGAGCGCGAGCGCCTCGCGCTCGAACGCCGCGGCCGCGTCGGGGCAGGGGAGGCCTCGGAGGTGGTGAAGAACAAGGAAGTGGAGCTCGGAAGCGTCCACCGACGCCCCGTCGTCCTCCGCCGAGACCAGCGCGCCGGCGCCGGCGCGCGTCATCCCCGACTGTGACTCATTGAATTTGGACGGTCTGTATCTCATAGTAATCGGAAGTGACATTCTGATGAGTCACTCAAACGAATGCTGTCGGTCCGCCCGCGGCTTCGGTCAACCGTTTCTTTGCATGCGCTGTCATCAACGGGCCGCAGTCCCTTGGTCATAAACCGGCGCGCGCGTCCCGCTGGCACGGCGGAGCGCTGCCGCCCGTCCACGCTCGAGTCCTCGCACCGTTCGCCAACCCTCGACAAGCGTCGTCCGTCTTCCCTCTGGACCGCCGCTCATCCGGAGAGGATGCTTGACCACCGCAGGGGGCTTCAACATCCTCCCCCTCCCGACAGCAAGTACGCCCCCCGCGTGGACCCGACCGAGTGGGCTGCCGAGCGACGTCGTAAGGTGGCGGAGGCGGCCCGGCGTCGCACTTCCGTGGGCGTGGACGATATGACGCACTATACGACCGTCATCGAGGCCGGCGGTGGGTACGCCGACGACCTCCTCGCGCGCCGACGACCCGCGGCGTCCGGGGGTCGGCTCGTCGACGACCACGACTATGCTTGGCAACACGATCACCCGCTGTCTCCCGACCGCGACGCCGGCCACCGCGTCCGCGCCACCGCCGGCACGACCTCGTACGCCGAGATGTACGAGAGGCAGACTTTGTACGAGCACCCCTCGGCGAGGTCGTCGTACGAGTACCGTCGGTCGTACGAGCACCCCGCGCACGACTCATCCCCCCCGAAGCGTTCCCCCGACCGCGCGCCACCACCCCTCCGCGGCCGGCGAAGCGTGCGCTGGGGTGACGGCGACGGCGAGGACGATGGCGCGGGCGCCCCCGGATCGCGCGCCGCCGCGGACGCCGACCTCCTCCCCCCCGCGCAGGTATACGCGCGCGATGCTCTCACGCCCTCGCGCCGCGACTTGGACGACGGGTACGGTGGGGACTGGACGCGCCGACCCGCCCCGGCACCGCCCCCATCGACGCGCGACGAGAACGACGCCGCCGGTTGGGGCCTTCGCGGCGCGCGCGACGACCGCACAGCGACGCGCATCGGTCGCGAGCTCGACCGGCTCGAGCGCGGGGGGAACGATGACGTCACGGTGGAGGAAGATCTGAAGGCGGAGGATGAGGAGGCGGCGGCGGAGGAATATGCGCGGGGGACGCGTCCCCCGCGGACGCCACCCGGGGAGCGCCCTCTTCCGAGCGCGAAACCGGAGTGGAACTTCGGCAAACCCCCGGGGGTTCGTGAGGCGCCTTCGCATGAACGCGGCGCTTCCGAGGGTCACGGCGCCCGGCCGATCGGCTCGACGCTCGCCGCGCTGAAGGGCCGTCGCGCGGCGCAGCGACCTATCTCCCGCATCGACACGACCAGACCGAAACGCCCGACGAGCGACGAACGCGCCGCCGCGTCCACTACCCGCCAGCCCCGGGTGGAGCCCGCGCCGCCATTCGATGAAAACGCGCCCATCGGCGTCGCCGCGCGGCTGGGATCCGACCCCGCTGCCGCGTCTCTCGGCGCGACGTCGCGCGCGGCGCGCACGACGGATCTCGGCGGGACGTGGGACGAGTATGATCGCACGCTGAGACCCGGCGCGGTGAGGAGGTTCGGCGCAGCGCCGGCGACGGAGACGCGCGACGGAAACCCGTGGCGGGGCGCCGCGGCGACTTCCAAGGCGACTTCCAAGGCCTCGGCCAAGGCGCCCGCGAGGCCTCCCGTCGGCGCCTCCCTCGCAGACGACCCGAACCCGTTCGGCGGGTACACGCCCCCCAAGCCTCAGCGCGAGCGGAACCTCTCATCTGGGGCCGCGTTCGTGACGGGCGGTGTCGGCCATCTTTCCCTGGACCTCCCTCCGGACATGGCCGGCATGGTCGTTCCCGAGGGCGCGGACGCCGGCCCGACAAGCCTCACCCCGTGCGAGACGTGCGGAAGGAAATTCAACGCCAAGGCGCTGGTAATACATGCGCGCTCGTGCGCGAGAGTGTTCGCGACGAAACGCTCGCAGTTCGACGCGAAGGGCATGCGCGCGACGGGCACAGACCTGGAGCGGTTCAACCGGGAAAAAGGAGGCGGCGGCATCGGCGGGAGGGACGATGAGTCGCGCGCTCGCCCCACCGCATCGCGCGCGCCCCGCGCGAAACCGCAGGCCGCGGCTCGGAGGCCGACAGCTCGGAGGGACGCTACATCCACAGAGGGCCCGGGCGGGACGGTGCCGAAGTGGAAGCGCCAGAGCGAGGCGTTCCGCGCGGGGCTTCGTGCCGGCGCGGGCGGCGCGCCGGCGCCAGCGCCCGACGACGAGGACCTGACACCGTGCCCGCACTGCGGGCGGTCGTTCAACGAGACGGCGGCGGAGCGACACATCCCGCGGTGCCAGGACATCAAAGGAAAGCCCACGAGGCTCGTCAGGGGGGGAGGGCGAGGCGCGCACGTGTCCGCGGGCGGGGGGAACCGGGACGAGGCGTACCGAAGGACGAGGGCGTTTTGATTGACGGGGCGGCGACGAAACGCTTCCACGCCAAGGCCATCCGGCGAGAATTTTTACCCTCGTATTAATACGGTATTATTACAGACAGACTCTAGACTAGTCAAAGCTAGCTCTAGCGTAAGGTTACAACTTTGTGATAGAGAATTCTTGAGATCGGGGTTACAAGTTTTTATAACCGCAAAAAGCACCAGATCACTAGTCTACTATTCTACCGGTAGAGGTAGCATAGTCTACCTGTATCATAGTCTACCAGCGACGATTTGGTTAGACTAGTTTAGACTACCTCGTCACTGGTGCACCCTTATTACCGACAATTATGTTGAACGGATGTACCACGGCGCCACACCTCCAGTCGCGCACGCGCACGGTTCCCCGCTCGCTGGGGCGGCGCGCGTTCCGAGATGATCTCCACGCACCTGCACCTGAACGCAAAGTTTTTCGGCGGCGCCACCGAGGACGATCTCCGCAACGCCGCGGAGCGGTGCGATGGGGAGGAGCGCATCGCCGCGATATGGAGGATCCCGCCCGACGTTGCATCTTCAGCGGCGTGCGCGTCGTTTCCCCCCGCCCTGTTCCTCCCATGTTTCTGGCCGCACCTGGCTGTCCTCTCGCCGTGTTTGATCTCTGGTTATTGTACCGGCGTGAGTCTTTTCGAAGGAACCACCTACTTCCTCACGGACAAAGCTCTGCACGTCTTGGTGGACGCCTCCGTCGGGGGATGCTTGTATAGGACCGGGAAGGACTCCGGCCAGGTCGGGCTGAACGAGATCAAATCCATCGTCGTCAACAACGCCGCCAGCGGCCTTTGTGCGGGTTTCTCGACCTCCACCCTCGACGTGCAGGTGCCGTATGGATCCCCCGTCGCGAACTCCGGCGGAAGTGACAAGTCTCCCGGGACGTTCAAGATGTTCGTGCAGAACCCGGACGAGGCCCGGAAGTTGTTGATGGCAGCGAAGAACGCCTTCGTCGGGTCGAGCGCGGGGGGCAGCTTCGCGGGGGGTATCATCGCCCCGGGGTCCGTGCAGATGGCCATCGCCGAAAAGAAATCCCCGGGAGAAAAACTCGTGAAGCTCAAGGAGCTTCTGGATATCGGCGCCGTCACCCAGGAGGAGTTCGACTCAAAGAAGAAGGAACTCCTCTCGCGGATGTGAAACCGCTGCGAGGGGCGGCATGTCTAGCTCTAGCCAGGAAGAACAGGAAACGATTTCGGAAAGGAGACTACGAAGGTACTTGTAGACTATGATCTGATACTTGTATCATATTAGACTAGACTAGTATTACGAACGATACCACCTGATCCCTCAAGTCAGCGCTCAACGCGCCGCGCCTCCTCGCCCGCCCCTCTTGCCCTTGAAGCGTATCGGGCACCGCTCCGACATTTCCTTTCTCCACGCCATGAGCCGCGCGAGCCTCGGTTCACTGGCAAGCTCGGGAAGCGATGGGGGCACGCTGGCGTCGCCCATCGTCCCGACGAGGCGCTCCAATTGCGCGAACGCGGAGACGTCCGCCGCGCACGGCGCCTCCGCCACGCCGAGCATGAACGGTGCTTCCTTCAGCGTCGCCTGGAACCACTCCAGCTCACGCACGAGCGCCTCGCGCGTCTCGGCTGGGTCCGCGAGCGTCGCGTCGGCTTTGGCGTCGTCGCCGTCGAAGAGCGTCTTGGCGACGATTTTGCGGACGCGGCGGGCGAAGCTCGCTCGCGCTTTTCGCGCCAAGCGGTCGACGACCGCGCCGGAGAGGCACAAGGGGACATACCACGGCATCGCACGCACGCCAGCCGCGCGCATGGAGCGGCGGTAGCCCGGTTCGTCGACCCAGTTGTAGTGAAGGACGAGCGCGGCGAGCACGCCGTCGGAGGCGCGGACGGAGGCCTCCGAGGCTTCCCTCGCGACGCGCGCGGGGAAGCAGGACGCTCCCAGGGAGTCGTCGAGGTGGTGTAAGATGTCCTCGCTGTCCGTCAAAATCGCGCCGCGGTGCGTCATCTGCGGCACTGTCGGGCTCGCGTCGCTCGGGAGCCGCCGCGCGGCGCGGCTCAGCGGCACGAAAACGACGCGGTGGGGGATGCCGTGCGCGTCCAGGGCAAGGAGCGCCTTGGCCGAGAACTGCGAGCCGAGAATGACGTACACCACGGGTGCGTCGTCGTCATCGCTGCCGACATCGTCCACGGGTCGCAGCGACGCCATGGAAACGTGCCAGAGACGCGAGGCCGCAAAGTAGACGAGAGTGAGGGGGCGTCTCGTCACCTGGGCGTCGCCTCCGAGAGTTAGTTTCGTGCCCGGGCGACACGTCCGCTACGAAGGTATAATATTATCATATTAATATTATCATGATAGTTTTAGTCTACTTTCGTAGACTATGCGTACCAGATACCAGATAGTCCTTGATAAGGGTAGACTATCATAGTCCGATATTAATATCATACAACATGTACTATGGGATACGCATAGGGAGGGGATTTTTTAGAGATCGATTTTTTTATCATTTTTACCATGTACAATCGAAAGTACGTTCGATTGTAGCCTTCGAAGGTGTGAGCAACTCTGCAGTTCGCGCGCGCGCGAGTGTCTCAGAGGACCATGCCGCGGCTTGTGCGCGCGCCGATCGTGGCCGTCCTCGTCGCGGCGCTCGTCGGGCCTTCTTTGGGGGCCATCCAGCAGTGGTACAAGCAAACCGAGCTTCCCCTCCCTGACTCCTCGTTCTGCAACTCCTGCACGTGCCTCGCGGACGAATGGGGTTTCGAACGGTGCCTCCCGCCGATCAGCGCGGAGCGCTACTGGTCCAACGGGCTGAACGCCGGTACGAATGGATATGACCTGACCAGCACCGTCACCGGCCTCGTCCCGGGCGTGACGTACACGGTGAGGATGTACGCGTTCAGGAGCGACCTCGACTCGAGCAAAGACCCACCCTACCCCGATGGCAACGGGGAGGCAGAGTATGTCAGCAAGTTCGTCGTCGGGGGCTTCGATCACGGCTATTGTGAACCCGGCGGACATTGGGGGTCGTGCGACTGGCATTTGTGCCACACGGCAACGTACACAGTACCTGCGGGAGAGACCACGGTCGAGGTGGTAACAGCGGCGGTCGGGGGATCGCACGACTGCGACTGCTTGCTTGACGACGTGACGCAGGAGATCCACAGCTGCGGGCCGCAAAATTCGGTCTCGGTGACGTCGGGGAACACCTTACAGTATATTGCCATGGGGCATAAGTTTACCTTCACGGACTCGAGGTTTGAATAGATCGGAGACGGGGAATCGTGACGCGACGCCGAAGAACGAGTTCGCGGTCGAGACCGGTGTTGGCTGGCTGGCAGGCGGACGAGTGACGAAGAATTTGTCGACTCTTCGTCTACAAGTACGTGACCCACAGTTATTTTAGTGTTATTTTATAAGAACTCCGCCTTTAAATCATGTATAACCTCGTCTCGGGAAGGAAAGCACCGTCGGATAAGACAGGTCTTCGCGCGCCTCGCCGCGCGAAGGCTCGCCGCTTTGGTCTCGATGGTGCGTCGCCCCTCCTCTCCGCCATGGAGGGAGGAGGCTTCTGCCTTGGTGGCGCTCGTGCTCCCCATCGTCGTTCAGATGGGGTCGCAGCAGTTCATGGCGGCGACGGATCTCGTTTTCCTCGGTCACCTCGGTCGCTTCGAGCTCGCGGTCGGCACGCTCGCGTCCACGCTCTTCTCCCTCCTGTGGTTCGGCATCGCGGGGTTCGGCACCGCGTTCGACACCCTCGGCTCGCAATCGCACGGCGCAGGCGACCACGTTGCAACGCGAAATTGGGCGGCGCTCTTGGTGTTGGGCCTCTCCGCGTGCTGCCTTCCCGCCGCGGCTGTGCTCGCGTCGGGTGGTGGCATCGCGTCCGTGGTCTTGGCCCAGGACGAGGAGACATCCCTCGCGGTCGGGCGTTTCTGCGGCGTCCTGATCATCGGCCTGTGGCCCGCCGCCCTCACGCTCGCGGTGCAAAAGTTCCTCCAGGTCCGGAACGACGTCGTCCCGGTCGCCCTCACCTCCTTCGCCGCCTTCGTCGCCAACGTCGGCCTGAACTGGCTATACATCCGCCGCGCCGGCCTCGGCCTCGTGGGCTCCGCCCTCGCCACGTCCACAAGCCGCGTCTTGAACCTCGTCCTCGTGGCGGCGTACGTCCGATTCGATCGAAAGTCCTGGCGCGCGATCGTTCGCCCGAGCGTCTCGGGAACTCACGCGGACGACGGCGACGAGTGGGACGCTATCGAGGTGGAAGCTCGGGGCGGGGCGGCGGGCGGCGCGTCGCGGAGTCTTCGTGCGGGGGCCTCCGACCGAACGTCGCTCCTCGCCGCATCGACAGACCGCGACGCGATCCGTAAGATGTGCCATTTGGGCTCGCGCGGCGCCGCGATGGTCGCCGCCGAGGCATCGTCCTTCGACGTCACAGTCGTGTTCGCCTCGCAGCTCTCCCAGGTCGCGCTCGATGCGCACATGGCAATGCTCAACGTGTGCAGTCTCACTTTCATGACGGGTCCCATGGCCTTCGGCATCGCCGCCAACGTCCGGGTGGGCAACCTCCTCGGCGCGGCGGACCCCGCCAGGGCCGCGCTCGCCGCGCGCGTCAGCGTCGGTATTGGAATCGCTTGGATGGCGGCGTGCGCGCTCGGGATCGTCGCGTTCCGATCGCGCGTCGGGGAGCTGTTCGTCGGAAAGGACGACGCCGAGGTGATTGACCTCGTGCGAAAAATCGCCCCCATCGCCGCGGTGTTTCAAATTTTTGACGGCGCGTTGGGAACGTGTAACGGCGTTCTGCGCGCGTGCGGGAAACAATCGCTGCTCGCGCGCGTCAACATCGGCGCGCTATGGGGAATAGGCGTCCTGCTCGGGTTCATTTTGACCTTCCCCGTGGAAATGGGCGTCCTGGGGCTGTGGATTGGTCTCGCCGCGGGTGTGTGCGCCGGGGGGTTCGTTCTCGCGGCAGTCGCCGCGGGGCTCGACTGGGACGACGAGGCAGCGAAGGCGAGCGCGAGCGCCGACGCGTTCGACGGGGCGATGCGAGCGCTGGGGGGTGGGGGGCGGGGGGATTCGTCGGACGACGAGGGGGTGGCGTTGGTTGACGTATCTGTGGCGAGCGACGAGCGACAGAAGAACACTTTGGACGGGAAAGACGACGGCGGCCGTCGGGGGTCTCATCACCGCCGCCATACGTTCCGCCAGACGCCCACGGCGGCGGTGGAGGGCACTTTCGGGATGGGACCGGGCGGCGGGACGGATGACGTCGTGTGCGGGGTGATTGATGCCGCGCCGATGAGCGAGGAGGCGCGGATTGCGGACCGCGATCGACGAGCGCGGGAGGCGGAGCTCTTGGAGTGGACGCCGGACGTGGCGGGGTGGACGTAGCGGCGACGCGCTGGAAGCAACGACGATAGAGAACGATAGCGAGAACGAAACACACGAGTTGGCGTGACGAAGGGCCAAGCGTCGCTCCCACTGCATCGTTCCTCGTCTGTTCACTCATCGGGCTGTTCTCTCCGCGCTCGTTCGTTTTCGGCCTCATACACGACGTCCTCGATGATGAAGAGATGGTCGCCTCGGTCGCCGCCCCCGATTTTCTTGGGCGCGCCTCGCCCCGCAATCCTCAACCCCTGCCCGACCTTCGCCCCCGGGTCGACCTTTAGGTTCCCCCACTCCCCCTCGATCGTCCGTACGCGCACGGTCGTGGGTTCGCCTCGCTCTGGGAATCGAACGACGACGCCGCGGGTGATGAGATCGGCGCCATCGCGGCGGATTCCGGCACCGGCGGTCATGTTCGCCGCACGCACGGTGACGTACAAGTCGCCGGCGGGGGAGCCCTCGTCGCCCTGCGCCTTCAACCGAAGCGTCGAGCCGTCGACGACGCCCGCGGGGACCGTGACCGTGACCTCGGCATCTTTCGACACCATCCCCTCCGCGCCGCACGCGTCGCAGTCGATGAAGGTCTGCGGCAAGCGACCTGCGCCATCACAAGTCGCACATGCGACGCGGCGAACGTACGAGACGGGGCGCTTCGTCCCCAGCACGGCCTCCTCGAGCGTCACGTCGAGCGACGCGCGCGCGTCCTTCCCCGGCGCGTCGTCGCGCGCGTTGCGCTCCATCGCACGCTTCGCGCCCATCACCTCTGAGTTCCAGAAGCTCCTGGCCTTGTCCGACACCGTCTTCGCCGCGTTCTTCGCCGCCCCCGCGGTCGCGTCTATCGGATTGTTGCCATCCGGGGCGACGGCGATCGGGGAGAGCCGCGCGAACCCGCGCGTCGCGGGTGCGGCGCGAACGGGTCGCGAGCCGTCGAGACGAGGGAGCCGCGGGAAGCTCGCGGAAACGGCGATGGATGGCGCCGAGGAGAACGCGTGCGCCATAGGAAGTCGTGGGGGGGCGCGGAGGAGTGCCAGTTGGCACATCATACGGGGAGTGGTGTTTCCAGGAGATACTTGGAGCGTATCTGTAGACTACAGATGGTCATTTAGCGTACGAGACATTAGACTAGCTAGTCTAGTTATCTTTATAGTCTAGCTAGCTAGCTCTAGCTAGAGCTATAGGACCTATAGCGTAGTGTTTTGATCCCAAAGTGGGATTCTCTTCCACGGGTATCGGGCCGACGTCCGGAGTCGAGATGCGCCGGCCCGCGGGGCCGAAAAAGTGTCGGTCGCCGCCACATTTCTCTCCGCCGCCGAGGTGTCGCCGCCGCATTCCCGACGCGCGCCTTCCTTCGCACCCGTCGATATCTGACCGCGGCGTCCCCCGCGCGCTTCGTGTCTCCACTCTTCCGAAGATGACCTCCAATCCCCCCGACGAGCTGGACGAGCTCATCGGTTTCCTCGCGGACAAGCGCGCGGACGCTCGCGCGCAGGCGGCGGAGATCGTCCAAGGCCTTACGGGATCGGACGACGGCACCGCGCAGCTCGTGCGTAAGGCAGAGACGCTCGTGCCGAAGCTCCTCCATTTGATGGGCGCGCCCACGTCCGAGTCCAAGCCCTCGACGACAGCGCTCGTGAATCTCACCGCGTCCCCCGACGTGGCCACGCGCGCGGTTGAGAAGGGCGCGGTCGAGCGCGCCATGGAGTTTCTCCGCGCCGGCGCGGAGAGCGACGGTTGCCCGCCCGACCTCCTCCTCTCCCTCCTCGCGAACGTCACCAACACTGAGGGCGGCGTCCACGTCTTCTCCCAGGACGGCAAGCCCCTCGAGGGTTTCTTCGTCACCAAGCTCGTGCAGATGCTTGCCGCCTCAGAGCCTAAAGACGCGTACGACCACGCTGCGAGCGTCCTCACCAACGTCGCCAGGCATCCCGCGGGACGACGCGCGCTCCTCGACCCTAAACGCGGCCTGATCTTCGCAGCGCTGCCCTCCATGAGCCCCCCCGCGTCCGAAACCCGAAGATGCGGCGTCGCCGCCGCTCTCCGAAACTGTTGCGTCGACGAGCAGAGCTGCGCCTCCTTGCTCGCCGCCAGAGGGGGCGCGCCCGCCGCCGCGGGCGATGACGATCCCTCCTCGCCCGGGGCCTCTGCGGCGGGCTTGGAGATCGTCCGCGCGCTTCTCCGCCCAATCAGCGGAATCGAGCCCGCGGTGGAGCGGTGTGACGCGGTGCGCCAGTCATGCGCTGAGGCGGTTGCGTCGCTCGCGCAGAGCGAGATCGGCCGCGCGGCGCTCGGACGGTGCGACGCCCCCGCGCTCGTGCGCGCGGGGTACGCCGCGGAGGAGCACGCGGAGACGTGCGAGGCTATGGAGCGCGCGGCGGAGCGGTTCCTGGCGTGCGGGATGGTGCCCCCGGAAATGCAGCCGCCGGAAGGGGTGCAGAGGGTGGAGGTGGTGGACGAGGGGGAGGAGGAGCAGGAGGAGGTTGTCGTTCAGGGAGGGCCCAGGCCGCTCACGCTCCCGGACGTGGACTGATGGAAGCGCGCAACGATGAAGTACAGTCTACCTCTAGCTATAGGATAGCAGCACATAGTCCTACCGATATAGAACCGAGACATACAAGTAGAGTACCATCATCATATGTGCCTATCGTTAGAAGGTCTCTAAATGATAGACTAGACTAGTCTACTTTCGTAATACTGTTAAAGTTCTACAGATAACGGATACTGAAATTGTACCAGTGATGCTGAGAAAGTCATCAATCACAAAGAGAAAGTGATTTTTTCCCATTTTTCCCCGATGGATCCCGGGGAAAAAGTCAAGCTTAACAACGGCGGGCGCGGGGTCGGTCTCGCCTCAAGCGCTTCGCGCCGCGCCTCAGCCCTAGGTTTTGATGTCTTCTCTAAAGTCTGACCCCGTGGGCGGCGGAGGGGAGTACGGCCACCTGAAGCTGAACACGCAGGGCAACTTCAGGGAGTTGTACAAAGTGGGGTCCATTCTTGGAGAGGGCGCGTTCGGGACGGTGCGCCTCGTGACGAGTCGCACTGACGGGTCGAAGTGGGCGGTTAAGGTGATCGAGAAGTCCACGGTGACGCCCGGGGACCACGCGCTGCGAACGGAGATCGATATTTTGTGCCGCGTTGACCACGTCAATTGTGTGTGCCTGCGCGAGTGGTTCGACGAGCCCAAGCGCGTGCTTCTTGTGATGGAATACATTTCGGGCGGCACGCTGTTCGACAAGATCGTCGCCGATGGGAGGTACGACGAGCGCACCGCGAGGCGGCACTTCATCGAGCTCGCCCGAGGCCTCGCCTACCTCCACGAGTGCGGCATTGCGCACAGAGATCTGAAGCCCGAGAACTTCATGCTCGCCCGCGACGGCGACCGCGCGGCGGCTGCGAAGCTCACCGACTACGGCTTGTCTAAAATCTTGGACGTCGTCGGTGGCGGCGGCGAGAAGACTATCTGCGGGACGCCGTCGTACGTCGCGCCGGAGATCGTCAAGATGCTCCAGGGCGGGGATCAGGATGGGACGTACAACGCGCTCGCCGCGGACGCGTGGAGCCTTGGGTGTAACCTTTACGTGCTACTCAGCGGGTACCCGCCATTCTGGAGGTACGAGGACAACCAGAAGAAACTCTTTGACCACGTCGCAATGAACGACTGGAGCTTCGACCAGCCGTGCTGGAAGGACGTCAGCGAGGGCGGCAAGGCGCTCGTCAGAGCGCTCATGGAACCGGATCTCGAGAAGAGACTCACCGTCGCGGACGCGCTCGACGACCCGTGGTGTCGCAAGGCTGCGGGAGACGACGCCGCGGGAGAGGGCGGGGGGAAAGATCTTTCAGCGGCGTTCGAGAACATCCGGCTCAGGGTTCTCAACAGGCGGTTCCGCAAGGCGGGCTTGGTCATCATGGCGAACAACCGTTTCGCCAAAGGTGTAACGCACACCGCGAAGGAGTGATGGTCACGAGAGAGTTCATCTGCATCTATATCACAGGTCGATCGTCATCGTTCGATATTCGTTCAACTCGTTCGACGAAAGCGACGAAAGCTCTGGCACTGCCCCGAGCGCGGTGTCCCTACTCGTAGACATGTTAGAACACGTACGAATTTCGTGTCTTCTTTTCAACTCCGCCTCGGCGGCGTCGCGACGGGCGCTCGCACGTGGCTCGTCTGTGGCCTGAGCTGCTTGTTCTTGTTGATGTACGCGCTCTGCTTGCGAAAGCTCGCGAGGCTCGTCCCCTCCACGGATTTCGTCGCGTACGCCTCCATCGTTTTCAAATACCCCCACTCGCTCCCCACGCACGCGCCAAAGACGCCAAACCAGCTGTCGGTCGGCTTGCCGCTGAATATCCACTCCGCGAGTGGCTTCCCGAGCGCTTTGACGACCGCCTCGCGCGTGAAGTCCTCGAGCGCCGAGCATCGCCTGAGGACGATGGCGAACGCGCACGGGCACGCGCTCGCGAACGCGGCGAGGTCCCCGCGTGAGCCTCGAGCGCTCGAGGCGGGGTCCGTCCCCTCCCCCATCGCGCGCTCGAGGCCGTCCCAAACGCGGGACGTCTCTCGCGCCACGTCGTCTGCGTCGCCGTCGTAGAGCACCAGGCCGGGCTGCTCCGTGACCATCGCCGCGACGTCGAGGTCCGGCGCAAGCGTCGCGAGGGCGTCGCGCAGCGCCAGCATGCGCGTGGAGAGCTCGCGGGGGGACATGCCCGCCATCTCCCGCCCCTCGGGCGAGCTCAGGACGTGCGTCCACCCCAGGTCATCGTCCGAGGCGAGGCCGAGGAGAGACCTGAGACCTCTCGATGCGGGCGAGGCGGCATCGCCGGTCGCCCGAGCCGCCGTGAATGTCGAGGACGGACGCGCGACGCGATACCCAACGCGTCGCGCGTCGATACGCGGCGAAGCCACGCGCGCGACCGCCGCGACGCGCATATCGCGGACGCCCACGCCGACGCACGCAGTGACGGGACATGTTCTCAGAAAATGTATTTGATGACTCGGAATTTCAGTCTCGACGCCCTCCTCCTCCCCCTCAGCCCCCCCTTTTACCCTCGGCGTCTTTTACCCTCTGTCGCCGTGTTTGTCTGTCTGCGCACGTAGAAGAACAGGTACCCCCCCGCCGCCTTGACCTCAGTCCCGGACGCCTCGAGGACCTTCTCATCGTTGAAGTGCCGCCACCTCGACGCGCGCCCCGCCGTTGATTTCCGTTCAACCGCGTCCTTCCCCGTCTGCCCCCGACCCTTCACCCCACCGCCGTCCTCGTCGTCATCGCGCGCGTACACGGTGTAGTGCCCCGAGCCGGCCCCCGGGCCGTGGTGCACGACGGCGGCGGCCAGGTCGTACAGCGGCGGCCCCGCACCTTCAGGATCGTCGCTGCCGGATCGATCGATCCAGCTCGCCATTGCCACTGCCGCCGCCTCGCGGGCCTGCTCGGCAGCCTCCTCCGCCGCCGCCGCCTTCGCCGCCGCCGCGTCCTGGGCCGCCGCATCCAGAGCGCCGGAGGAGTTGCGGCGGGTCCGGGGCGTCGTCGCGCCCGAGCCGGAGCCGCCGTTGGGCCCCGTCGCGTGCGCCTTGGCGGCTTCCGACGCCGCCGCCGCCATCTCTGCCGCCGCCGCCGCCGCTGCTGCTGCTGTCTCCGCCGCTGCCCGCCCCGTCGGTCCCGGGTCCCCGCTCGTGACGCCCGATTTTCTCCCCCTGGCCGCCCCGCCTCCGCTCTTCTTCCCGCTCGGAAGATCCTCCTCCCCCTCCTCATCCTCGCGCGTCTCGAGATACGGCGAGAGGTCCAGCGCGTCGAGCGGAAAGTCCACGTGCGCGTCAATCTTCGTCTTACTCCCGCCCCCCCTCCACGTGAACCGCTTCAGGTGCAGGCATAGGACCGGCGGAAGCGTTTGCAGCTTCGTCTGTTTCGTCGCGCCGCCAACGTCCGCGCACCGCTCGCAGTAGTACCGCCCGGCGCCGCTCAGCGTCTCGTCCCGCGTGTGCGCCGCGAGGCACTGCGCCAGCGACACGCCCCCGCCGTTGGCGCCGTCGCCGAACACGGGGGAGAGGGGATCCGGCGACACCGCACTCGCCGACGTGCCGCCGCCCGCTCTGGGGCTCCCGGGGCTCGTCGTCGGCGTGAGGCTCCCGTGTCGCCCGCCGCGAAGCTGGGGGATGGGGAGAGAGATATCCAAAAACGGTTCGCGCCGCGTGCTCGCATGCCCGCACCGCGTGCATCGGATGCGGCTCAGCGCGACGCCGCCGAAGAGCCGCCACACCGGGTCCGTGGGCAGGCCCGCGTCGTCCAGGCCGTTTGCGTCCCCCAACCGGGGCGCGGGGCCCGCCTCCGCGGAATCGGTAGACGGTGCCGAGGGTGAGGGCTGTTGCGATGCGTCTGGCGACGCAGCCGACGCCGCCGCCGGTTCCGTCTCCCGCTTCCTTGCCGCGACCTCCTCGGTTCGTTCCATCTTGGTGAACCCGAGCGGCGAGGGCGACGCGGGAAGACCCCGCGGCGACGCCCTCGCGGTCAGCCGCTCGATCTCGCTCCGCGAAACCGACCGGCCCGGGAGGAGCCCCACCGCCGGGTCGTTTGCGGGAGCGTCCGATTTCTTGACCGCGCTGTCGCCGCCGCCCGCCGTGGCTTTGCGCCGGGATTTACACGGGCGGCACGTGCATCCCAGCTTGTGCGTCACCGCGCCCCACCGCGAGACGATCACGAACCCCGTCTCCCAGCTGCCCGGCGCGGATCCAGACTTGTGCTCGCCCACGGGCACACCGGGCAAGAGCGGCGTCTCGCTCGATGCCGCCTTCGCTTTTGAAGCAGCGGCGGCGTTCAGAGACGCCTTGATCGCGGTGGGCGACGCCGGAAGGCTTCCCGCCGCCTTCTCCCCGACCCGCGGGGACGGACGCTCCGGTGGTGTCGTCGCACCATCGCCGTCCGAGGACCATCCCCCGCCGCCTTGGCCGCCGCTGATTTTTCGCTGGCCCCCGCGGAGACTGCGCGTCCGTCGCAGCGGGTTCGGGATGCCGAGGTCCATCATCACCACGCTCCCCTCGCCGTGCTCGCGCTCGCGGGGCTGGTGCCGCGGCGAGCCCCCGCGCGAGGCCTTGGAGCTCGCCGCCGCCGCGGCGAGCTCGCCGCCGCGGACGAACTCGAGTCTCAGGCGCTCGAGGAGGAACCGCGTGAACTCGTGCGCGTCTTGCTGCTGCGTACCCGCGAACGAGGGAACAAGCGTCCACACCGCACGAAGAAGTTGCGTGGGCTGTGTGAGGGGCGCGAGAGACACAGGCGCGAGTTTCGAACGCGAAGGAGCACGAGGTACGTGAGTGTAAGCGTTCGAAGGGTTCCGAAGGGTTCGGAGGGGTCGACGAGATGAGAGAGAGCCGAAGGCGGAGATGGCAGCTGAGTCGGGACCGATCTCCAGGGAAAAGAACCTCAAAAGTCGGACGGGCCGACGTGGCGACGCGCCGATCGGGACGACGCGCCGCGCTCCGGAAACGGCGACGGGGCGGGCTGGGGGCGCGCGAGAGGACGCACCGGGAACGCCGCGTATTCCCCCGAGCGGAGCGTTCTGAACACGGAGCGGAGCTCTCCTGGGGGAACGGAGCGGGGGTTGGGACGGAAGGGATGAGCGCGTGGGGAGGCTGGAGGATGCGCGAGCGCGAAAACGATGGGCCAGGCGTGCCCGCCGCGCCGGCGCAGGCGACGCTGCGGCTTCGCGGTCTCGTCGATGAAAACGCACCCCCGAGGCTCGCGTGATCGGCGGCGGCGATGTTCGCCTTGCCCGTTCTCGTCATCGCGGGCGGACGCACTGCGCGCGGGATGGGTCAGCGGGAGGTGCGTCAGCCATGGGTCAAGCGGCGGAGAGGAGGAAAGGTCGTGCTCGCGGCGGAGGGTGGTCGACGGCGCTTCGCGAGCCGAGGGTTGCGCGATGCCCTCGCCGTCGATGATCGCTGCTTCGCGCGCGCGCGTGCGTCGCAGAAGCGTCGTCGTCTTCCCCCCGCGCGGCGCACCGCGCTGCGCACGACGCGCGCGGGCGCGTTCGCATTCGCGGCGGGACGGGGACGCGCAATCGCGCGGCTGGGCGGGCACGTACATACGGGAACCACCGTCGTCTCCTCGGCGTCGTCTTCGCCGTCGCCCTTCTTACGCTTCCGTCGCTTTTTGAATCCTGGGAAGGATAAGATCTCCTCCTTCGGCGTCGGTCGCGCCCCCGCGGCGCTCCGCCCCCGCCCCGCGGCGTGCAGGCTCACCCCCGCCTCGTCGCTCAGGAGGCATTCGCGAAACTCCCGCACGTGGCTCAGCGCCTGCAGGACGCTGTTCAAGTAGCACGTGTTGCTCACGTTGTACAGCCCGGTGCTGCCGTCGCCCGCCATCGCGCTCGCGCCGAGGAACGAACCGCGACGACTCCCAGTCGCGCCCCTTCGCTCTGGCGCGACGTCTCGCCGACGGCGTCGCGACGCGCGCGCGGGGCAGGAAACCGCGCGAGCCGTCGTCGAAGCTCTGACTGATCCGCCAGTGCGGTGGAAAAGTGCGCCTTTTCTTCGTGCGCCACTCGAGCCGCCACTTCGTCCGGACGCGAACCGAGGCGTCCGCCGATTTCGCTCGGGCGCTCTCATCTCAGGACGAAAAAACGCGGCTTCCCCACCGGGTTCGTCAGATCCAGTTCGCGCTTCTCGGCGTCGCATGGTGAGCGCGGTCCACGGCACGCTCCTCGAGTGCGACATCCCCACAAGGGTGTTCATTCTCCACCTGAACGACGAGCAAATTCCCTCCGAGCGTTTCGTGATCCAGGACCTGGACGAGACGCACCTCCTGGTGCAGCCGCACAAGATCGAGATGGTCCGGGGCGAGGTGAAGAAGTTCCAGGAGAAGTCGCAGTACGTCCCCGAGCAGTGATCGACGAACCCTCTCTCACGCCCCAGCTCCCGGTCGTCATGCCTCCGACTTCCACCCCGGACTCATGCGCGCTCTGGAAGAGCGAAGATCCGGCGACGTGGCGCGCCGAGCTCGCGGCGTACGACGACCGCATCGCGGCTCTGAACGACCCAAAGCTCAGAGACCTGGACGCGTGGTACCACCGCGACTTGGCGCGCGCCGTTCGCACGCGCTCCCCACCGCATCTGCTCAAGGACGAGTACGTCAAGCTCGTGGAGTGGAAGATCACGCGAGGGAAGTGGAGACCCCTTCTCAGCCGCGCGAAGGAGCACGCAGAAGGGACTATCAGAGCCGCGACTGAGGCCGCGATCAAAGCCCTGGACGCCGGGAAGGCAAACCTCGACGAGCAGGCCCTCGGCGCTGCACTCGCGCCACTGCTCGAGCTGAAATTCTGCGGCCCGGCAACTGCCGCGGCGGTGCTCTCTTGCATCGGGGGCGATGAAATGCCCATCATGAGCGACGAGCTCATCGCCGTGGCACTTCCAGACGCACCGTCCTCAAAGACGTATTCCACGGCCAGGCTCGTCGAGCTCGTTGAGAGCGCAAGGCGCAAGGGCAACGCCATCGGCCTCCGCGCCGCAGAGGTGGAGCGAGCGATTTTCGCCGCCGCGGCAAAGACGAAACCCCCAAAGAAAAGAAACAATACAGAGCCGAGCGGCGCCGGAGCGAGCGAAAAGAAGAGGAAGCGATGACGGAGGGACGAAAATGGTTGGTATCCTATAGCCTATACTTTCGATTGTAGTCTATTTTAATACGAAAGTACGTACGAAGGTACGAAAGTACTTGTACAACAAATCGGCAGTGCCATCACCTCTTGATGTTGTTGAGCTGTCTGAGACACACGAGCGCAACGGCTTGGAACACGATTATCTCCGCGACTAAGACGGCTAGAGCCCTGGTGCTCTGCGCGTCGGACGGGTCGTACCCGTACAGCTCGATGAGGGTCTGGTCGTTGCCATGCAATTCGGTGATGATCTGTTCGATCGCCCACGCCATCGGCGAGATGTAGATGGCCCACTTCATATACGGCGGCGCAGTGGCTTTGGTCACGAAGAAGTTGTTGAAGAGGATCATGAGCATCAGGCCCGGCATGGCGACTTGCAGGGCGTTCGCGGGCGTCGGCGTGACCGCGGCGACGACTTTGAAGAAGTTGGTCATCGTCATGAAGGACATGAAGCTCCAAAAGTAGAGGATCCCAAAGTTGCTCCACTCAAACCCGCTGAAGGCGAAGATCATGACTGAGGTGATGAAGTTCCCGATGATGGCCAGCGTGTTGTTTACGATGGTGTCCACCAGAACTGCTGCCGTCGTGCTGTACAGCGCATCCGAGATCTCGAACTTGAATTCCATCCTCTGCGCGATCATCTCCGGCATGATGACCATGTTCGACAGTGCCCCGATCTGAAGCAGCATGAACAAAAAGCTGACCTGCTGCACGGGCAGCGTCCGTCCAATGTCCTGGAATGCGATGCCGACGATGAGTCCCTGTATCAACGCCATCCCGTACCGTGTCCTGAGCAGGCTCTTATCCCGCAGCGTCAGCGTGAGCCGCCGCTTCAGCAGCGTCGCGATCTGTGTCAGCTGCGGTACGGAGTGCACGCTGTCCTTCACCGTCGTCGTCTCGAACAGCCCCAGCGCCTCCCTCCGCTCCTGATGATCCCTCAACACGTCCAGCGGCGCCTTCCCGCCCGCCGCAATCATCGCCTCCACCCGCGCCTCCACCTCCAGAACCTGCCCGTTCTCCCGGTCCGCGTACGCCACCGCGAGCTCGTCCGCCCGGTTCCCGCGCACGCCCGGGGTGATGGCGTCCAATAAAAAATCCGCGGGATTACAATTGGCGGGGACGGGAGAGCCTTTCGCTTCGAAGTACCCCGCGACGTCGCAGAAGGGGCCATTGTACACAACCCGCCCCGGGTCACTCGTGATGAGCGTCAGGTGGTCGAACATCGCTGCCACCTCCACCCTGGGCTGATGAATGACGACCACGAACGTCACGCCCTGCTTCCGCGAGGCGACGTAGATGGCTCGGACGCACAGCTCGGCGTCTGTGGCGGATAACCCGCTCGTGGGCTCGTCAGCAAACACCACCTGCGCGCCGCCGACGAAGCCACGCGCCAGGCTCACGCGGCGCTTCTGCCCACTCGAGATCCCACGCACGCGCTCGCTGCCAATAAGCTGGTCCTTCACGCCGATCAGACCGAACATCGCGAGCGTCTCATCGACGTACATCCGCCGTAATAACGAGCCGGTCTCGCGGCTCGTCGAACCCATGTCCACGCGGAGGCAGAGGCTGAACTCGACAACCTCGGCGACGGTACAATGGGGCGAAAGGATGGCGTCCTGTGCGACGTATGACGTCAGGCGAGGATACAAACGGTCGCGTGCGCGACCGTTCAGGTACACCTCGCCGCCGTAAGGGTACGTCTTCTTTCCTGCAAGCATGTCTAGAAGCGTCGTCTTCCCGCATCCGCTCGGACCCTGAGGCGATGGGTGAAGATGCGAGGAGGCGGGGTCGGGCGCGAGGGAAACGAGTTGAACCACGGGGAAAAGAATGTCCGCCACTGCGAGCGTCCGTGCGGGCGTTGTCGAACGAGAGACGCGCTCGGCGCTCCCGGCGCGAGAAAGAGAGAGAAAGGGTGATTCGAGATCGAAGAGAGTGATGGGATGCGTGGTCGTCGTCGCGTCGCGTCGCGCGCGCACCATGAGCGCGACCATGCTCCCCGCCTCGTACGCCCCGCTCGTGGGGGTCAAGATGATTCTTGCCCCGGTTTTCTTCGTCGGGATGCTAAACGTGAGGTCGCGGAACGCGAGGGTACTCTGCCCGTACGCCGTGTTCGGGTCGCGTGCGATGTCCAACTGAAACCCGCTCTCCAACAGCTCGCGCTTCTTATTGATCTCTTCCTGAATGATCGCCGCGACGTCCTCCGGACTCGGACGCTTCTTCTTCGCCGGGGAAGTCTGCGAAGGGATTTCCACAACCACCCCACCGTTCGACGTGCCGTTCAACATCGCGACGGACCAAAACGTTCCTCACGTCCGCGCTCACCAGCGCGCCCTCTCGCTCCGTCGCCTCCTCGCAGTCTCGAAGCCTCGGCGCAGGCGGGTGGCGTCCTCCGTCGACGCGTTCGCGTGCAGGACTCCTGGGCCGCCCCGCCCCGCCCTCGCGGTCCTCTTTCTGGCGAAACCTGCAGTAAGGTTATGATGTCTTACATTAGTCTCGTTAATTACTTTCGTACTATAGTCTACAAGTATGATATTATAATAGTCTACTGAATATCGGACGCCACGAAAACTAAGGTTATATCTATGACAGTCTGATTCGGATCGCGACGTCACGGCGGTCTCGGAGCGACCGCCTGCTAAGGCTCGACGCGCGCCACCCTTCCTCCGCTCAGACCCCGCGCACTCCGCGCTCCCTCGCTCGATTAATCACGCGCGCCATCTTATCATGCCCCTCCCCCGAAGCTCGTCCATGCGCGCCTCACGCACTGCGCGGTGCGCTCGGTGCGCGGAGCTCGAGACTGCCCTCGAAGGGCACGCACAGGCTCTGAAGCAGGTCCAGGCTCGAGCGCGCTCGGAGATGCGAGAGCGTAGGGACCTTCTCGCAGAGGTGGCGTTTTACCAGCGCGAGACATCCGCCGCGCTCGCATCTCGCGACGCCGAAGCGGCCGAGGCGCGCCGCCTCGAGAGCGCGCTTCGACGCGTGGAGACGGAGCTCGAGCGCTCCCGTGCGCTCGACGCCGCAGTGTCCGCGGAGCGTGCGTCCCTCCGTCGCCGCGCCGAGGATGCAGAGGAGGCGCTCTGTGTGCGCGCCGACGCCCTTGCCGAAGCTTCCGCCCTCGCCTCACGCCTAGAGGCGGCGGAGCGCGACCTCGGAGCGATGCGCGACCATCTCGCGAGAGTCGCACGCGAGAAGACAGAAGCCCTCGAACGCGCCGCAGATGAGCAGCGCGTGCGCCTCAACGCCGAAGCTCGAGCGGCTAAGGCGAACCCGTCGTCCCCTCGAACGGCCGCGTCCGAACCAACGACGCCCACGTCAAACGATGTGACATCCCCCCGTGGGTCACCGTGGAGAGCGACCGTCGTCTCGGGGTTACGACGCGCGTTCGAAAGGTAGAGCCCGGCCGGCGGGGGGTAAGAGGTTTTTAATTACACCGCCTCTTTTCTTCTACGAAAGTACAAAAGTACCTTCATATTTCACTTTCAGAACCCATCTCCAAGGGTGCCGTGAGCTCGTCGCTTCGATTGCGCCATAGCCCCCAGGGTGAATGCGATGGCGTTTCGCACATTTTCGTGCCTGGAGTGACCTCCCTCCCTGTAGGGCTGACCTCGCAAGACCTCAGCGCGCGAAGAGCGCGTGCGCCGGCGCTACACTCCACAAACACGCACAGACTCGGAGCGTGAGCCAAGAAATAGCAGCCCGGATGGCTCCGCGCGTTCCTCGAGAGGCGCGCGAGAGAGGAGTCGAGAAGGCGAGAAAAGGCGCGAAGGAAGAGGAATCCAGGTGAATCCAGAAAACCAGTGGTCTCACCGCTGCGCCACGAGCTGAGTTATAGGGTCATATCATAAATGCGATTCCCGGCGGTCGCCAAACGGCTTCTACCCGAGTTCTCTCCAGACGCGAATGACGCCCTCGCCGACGTCTCGCTCGCGCGCGATTGGCGCGCACACGACTTCCCCCCTGCACCTCGGGCACGCGCTGCTTCTCATGAGCCAGGGCGCGAGGCACTCGGCGTGGAACAGATGCGCGCACCGCGGCACGCGCGTGAGGTTCGCCTCCCCAGGGGCGAAGTCGCGCAGGCACACCGCGCACTCACTGGCGCATCCGGAGGAGCCGTGGAGCGCGAAGGAGGCGCGCGGGAGCGATCGGATGGCGCGAGGGGAGAGGCCGCCACCGTCCCGAGGCCCGGTGCGTCCGCGCGTGATTTGAGGATGAGGGGAGGGTGTGCGTGGCGGGGAGGGTGCGAAGGCGTCGTCGATCGGCGCGAAGAAGTACCCCTCGGGCGAGGACGGGTCTGCGTGCTCCGGCGACCATCGGCGAGGGGCAAATAAAAACGCCTCTCGTGACGACGCTTGCCCCTCGCGGTCATCTTCACGAGCGTCGCGGGGTGACGGTGATGCACCCTCCTGTTCCGACGCGAGCGGCGCGTCGCGGCGGTTGTATCCGCGGCCCCACTCACCGACGGTGAGCAACCGCGCGCGATCCAGGACGCGCGCGGAGGGTGCGGTGCGGCGCCGGAGATCGGCCCAGTACGCCTCCCACTCGCGTTGGACGAGACGTTCCGCGGCGTCGAAATCGTCCACCTCCGACGACGCACCGCCCTCCCCGGCGGGCGTGCTCAAATCCTCGTCCTCCGTCCTCGGGTCCGCTGATTCGGAGGGAGGATAGGATGCGCGGACGCCGAGCGAGGACGCGGACGAGAGGAAGGCGGCGCGCACGGGTCCACGGTCGTCGCGGCTGGGACGGCGACGAAGGGGCGGGGGTGGCGTCGATGGCGTCCACGGGGAGACGCACGCGCGCCCGGACGAGACGCCGCCGCCGCGCTCGCGCGTGCCCGTGCGACGCCGCGAGGACGATCCCATCGCTCGCGGTGACGCACGAGCGTCAGACGGCCGGACCACACGCCGCGCGAGACGCTCTGCCGCGCGCGAGCGTCGGTCCGTCCCAGTAACGCCGGGGCGACGGAAGAAAACGCGCGGACGGCGACTGGCGAGTGTTGACCGGGGATTCTCCACATTTCGTACAGTACAGGTACAGGTAACCTTACAAGCACAGATACGGAGTTCTCATGTCACGCGGATATGATAGACTAGTCTACGCATCGTCTATTTTATGCCTGTCAAAGCGGGGTAAAGAACTTTATCAGGCGCGCCCTGTCTCGTTTGTCGCGAAGGGACGATATCCATACGGGCGTTTTGCTATGTACGTATTAAGAAGTTGCGCTCGCCCGCGATTGACTCGCGCGTTCATCACGCGATTCGAGCGACTCGGCGCTGCGTCGGGTCGTCACGGCTCGACGGCGTTGGCCCGTGCTTTGCCCCAGCGCGGTGTGTTATTAATCCCGCAACGCGCTTGCTCATTACCACCCGATGTGGCGGTAGTCCTCACCCGCATACTTGGCGTCGGCGCCGAGCTCTTCCTCGATGCGAAGGAGCTGGTTGTACTTGGACAGTCGCTCGGAGCGGCAGGGCGCGCCGGTCTTGATCTGCCCCGTGGCGAGTCCGACGGCGAGGTCGGCAATGTATGAGTCCTCCGTCTCGCCCGAGCGGTGCGACGCCATCACGCCCCAGCCCGCCTTCTTGGACATGCGAACCGCCTCGATAGCCTCGGAGATGGAGCCGATCTGGTTCACCTTGAGGAGGAGCGCGTTGCAGGCCTTGGCCTCGATGGCGGTCGCCACGCGCTCGGGGTTCGTGACGAGGAGATCGTCGCCGACAACCTGGCAGACACCGGAGCCGGTCAGGATGCCTGTGTTTTCGAAATCGTCCTGGTCAAACGGGTCCTCGATGGAGACGATGGGGTACTCCGCGCAGAACTCCTTGTACATCTCGATCATCTCCTCCCCGGACTTCTTCATGCTCCCATCGTTGTTCTCCGTCTTGAAGTCGAGGTCGTACATCTTGTCCTCGGTGTAGAACTCCGCGGCGGCGACGTCCATGCCGATCTTGATCTTCCCGGTGTACCCGGCGTTTTCAATCGCCACCTTGAGGAGCTCGAGGCCCTCCTTGTTCTCCTGAATGTTCGGCGCGAACCCGCCCTCGTCGCCGACGTTGCACGCGTCCTGGCCGTACTTGGCCTTGATCACGGACTTGAGGTTGTGGTACACCTCGGAGCCCATGCGCATCGCCTCCGCGAAGGACTCGGCGCCGACGGGGAGGATCATGAACTCCTGCATCGCGAGCTTGTTGCCCGCGTGGGACCCACCGTTGATGACGTTGAACGCGGGGACGGGGAGCACGAGCTTCGCGTTGCCGGCCAGGTCGGAGATGTGCTTGTACAGCGGCACGCCCTTCTCGGCCGCGCCAGCCTTGGACACCGCCATGGACACCGCGAGGATCGCGTTCGCGCCGAGCTTGCCCTTGTTCTTGGTGCCGTCAAGCTCAATCATGAGATCATCGATTGCCTTCTGGTCCGTGGGGTCCTTGCCGAGAAGCGCAGGGGCGATGATCGTGTTGACGTTCTCCACCGCCTTGGTCACGCCCTTGCCCATCCACCTGAGTGGGGAAAAAACGAGGAAAAGAGAAAGGAGAATGAGGTCAGCATGCGCGTTGTGGGGCCGCGTGAGAAACAAACGCCCGAGGGTGAAAAAAAACATCATCAACCACCGGCGAGCGCACGTCGGGTTCCCGAATCGTCGTCGGCGGTGCCGAACCGCCGCCGGTCCTCGGTCCCGCGCGATGCAGGAAACGGCGAAGGGAAACGAGGGGGTTGGGTGATTGTCGCGAAGGGGAATGCGAAGGGGAAGGGTTCGGGGCGGGACATCGCGCGTCGCGTCACGCACTTGGCCTTGTCGCCGTCACGGAGCTCGACCGCCTCGTGAATGCCCGTGGAGGCGCCGGAGGGGGTCATGGCGCGGAACATGCCCTTGTGGGTGTAAACGTCCGCCTCGACCGTGGGGTTACCGCGGGAGTCGAAAATCTGACGGGCCACGATCTTGGTGATCGCCGAGGGGGTCTGCTTCTTGAGGTATTCGGCCTGGTAAGGGGATGGAGGGAGGGATGCCGGGCGCGGGTCAGGAGATTTCGCTCGCGATCGCCTTTTTCTTTTCCTCGGAGACCGGGGCGGCCGATCCGACAATACAACTCCGGTCGGGGTGGCGCAGGTGAGCGCGCGACGCGCAGATGGACGCCTCGACGCGCATCGGGAACGCTGAAGGATACCGACAAACGAGCACGCCACGTTTACGCCGCGAAAGCGCCGCTCGCGAGCGCTGATCGTCGCGCCCGGAGGCTACGAACGACCGAACGCGAACGCGGATCCGCCGCTAATCGTCGCTTTCGGAAGCTCGGCACGCACCATGAAAGAGATGGGCTCGGCGGCCTTGACCTTCACCGCGGCGTTAATGACGTCCTCGACCTTCTTGCTGAGGGCATGCTCCTCGATGTACTCCTGAATGGACATGTTGTTTTCGTTCGGCGAGGATCGGACGGGTGCGATACGCCGTGTAGTGCGGCGGTTCGGAATGCGAGGTCTGTGTGCGGCGAAGGTGACGGCCTTCTGCGCGAGCATTGAGTGGCGAACCCAATTCGCCCGTTCTGGTTTTTTGGATAAAGAAAAGCGCTCAACAAAAGGTGTGGTCCCTGCGACCCGTCGTTCGGAGTTCCGTGAGATTATGAGATTGTTTTCATTCGGTTCTCGATCAATTTACCGATCAACAGACGGATCTGACTGAGCCGTTCCTTTCAATGACAAAGCGAGTATCGATCAAGTGTTTCCCCTTCCTCGTTCGTCACACGGAGACCGCCTTGAGGACCTGCTCCGTCCTGCGCCTCCACCCACGCGCGCGCACGCCCGTCGGCAAGTCCACGCCCCCGCTCAATCCCGCCGCACGCTGAGATGTCCGACGCGAAACGCCAAAAGACGGGGAAGACCCTCGCCCTCTTCGACGTGGACGGGACGCTGACCATCCCCCGCAAGGTGCGCGCGCGTGTAAGATCGGGACTGCGCGAACCGACGCCGCGGGTGTTGCTGCTGTCCCCTCCGTTGCGCGTCGCCTCCGCCTTCGCCCCCGACTGATCTCCCCCCCCCCCGGCCCCCGTCTCGCGCGTAGCAAGCCGATGAGACTATGCTCAAGTTCATGAAGGATCTCCAGGAGGTGCGTCGCGTACGTCACAATCGATCGCGCCCATCCCGTGCGCCCGCGGCCCCGCGCCCGGGTGACGGATTTCTCGGCACCGGGATCGCGGAGGGCCTGCCCCATCTCCCCCCTCTCCGCGTTGGACCTCGCCGCGAGCGGAACGACGCGCAGACACCCCTCACTCGCTCGCTTTTAGATGATTGAACCACCCATCGCGCTGACCCCTCCCCCCCTCGCGTCCTTCCCCCGCTGCCTTCGTCCGCGTCGCGTCAATAGAAAGTCACCGTGGGCATCGTCGGCGGGAGCGACCTCGTGAAGATTCGCGAGCAGCTCGGCGAGAGCGCAGATAAGGATTACGATTACCTCTTCTCCGAGAACGGCCTGATGGCGTTCAAGAAGGGCGAGCTCTTGAAGGCGACTAGCTTCAAGGACCACCTTGGGGAGGAGCGTCTCAAGAAGCTCATCAACTTCATCCTCATCTACGTCGCGAACCTGGACATTCCTATCAAGCGCGGGACGTTCATCGAGTTCCGCAACGGCATGCTGAACGTCTCTCCGATCGGCCGCAACTGCAGTCAGGAGGAGCGCGATGAGTTCGAGAAGTTTGATAAGAAAGCCGGCGTTCGCGAGAAGATGGTTAAGGTGCTGCAGACGCAGTTCGCCGAGTACGAGCTGACTTACTCCATCGGCGGCCAGATCTCCTTCGACGTCTTCCCCAACGGATGGGACAAGACCTACTGTCTGCAGTTCGTTGAGGACGACTTCGACGACATTCACTTCTTCGGGGACAAGACATATCCGGGGGGAAACGACCACGAGATCTTCGAGAGCGCGCGAACCATCGGGCACACCGTCACGAGTCCGGAGGACACCAGGAAGCAGGTCAAGGAATTCATCCTCGACAAGCTCTGACGCGACGGAGTGACACGACAAGAGGAGACGATGACGAGCGCTTCGTCACAGGATATTGATAACCTAAGATAAAATCACACATCCACGAGACGTGCGGTACATCCACCGCCTCCCCTCAGTCGAGATCGTCGAGCAGGGTCTCCCTGTCCCCCTGAGATCCCACCGCGCCTGAGCCGTCCTCGGTTTTCTTCACCCCGCCGCCGCGTGGCTCGACATTTTCATCTCTGCGACGCTCTCCCGCCTCCACCTCGTCCTCGAGCGCGCGCCCTGCGCTCTTGCTCTCTCCCACGACCGTCGCGTTCGTTACGAACGACTCGCCCCCCCCCTCGACCTCGTCGCGTTCGGCGAGAGGCGCCCAGGGCCTTGTCGCTGCGGGGCTCTCACCCCGCGCCTCTCGCTCCACAGCCAGATCAATCCTCGCGCGGGTGAGCTCCGGTGGTTCCTCCTCCCCCGGCCTGGCCTCGTACATCGCGAGCTTCGCGCGCGCGGCGATCAGCTCGGGGGGCTCGGGGTCCTCCTCCCACTCCCCGTCGCTCGCGTCCGAGAGCCCGACGGCTTCGAGCGCGACTCGCGTTTCCCGCGCCTGTTCTTCGCGCTTGGCCCGCGCCGCCTCGCGAATGCTTGTCAGGTACTCCCTGTCCCTTCGCTGCTTATCCTCCTCCTCGGCTTTGTGCGCCGCCCGCGCCGCCTTCTCCGCCTCCAGCCCCCCCTTCGCCCACGCTTCAGCGCAGAGGCGCTCGAGGGGGAACACGGGGCGGTCGTCCAGATACGCCAGGCCCGGGATCTCGGAGATCATGCGCTTGCGGTACTGGCGGAGGGAGGAGACGATCGGGTTGCCCTGGAGGTAGAGGCACGCGAGCTTGGGCATCGACGCGAAGAGACGCACCATCTCCTCCGCGTCGCCGTCGATCTTGTTCTGCTGGAGGTCCACGGTCGTGAGCTCCGGGCAGTCGACCAAGTCGCGGATCGCGTCGAGGTCCTTCAGCTCGCAGTGCGACGCTTGGAGCGTCTGGAGATCGGGCAGGCGCGAGAGGTGTTCGAGCGTACCGAGCGGGTTGTTGCTGACGTTGATCGTGCTCAGGGAGGCAGGGAGGGCGTCCGGAATCTCGCGAACAAAGTTCTGCTGCGCGAACAAACATCGCAGGGAGGTGCATGCCTCCAAACCGGTGAGCTGCTCCAGCCCGTTCCCCTCCAGGAACACGGACTTGAGCCCGGTGTATTCCTCGAGATTCTCGATCTTGTCGAATCCTTTGAAGTGGAGGTAGAGCTTGTCGTTCAGCTCGGGGGTGCCGTACCCGCCGTTCTCCTTGCAGTGGGCCTTGAGCCACGCCTTCGTCATCTCGTTCACCATGATACCGACGATGACCAGCGCGAACCGCGAGCGCGGGCGAGAGTGAAAGACACCCGGGGGACGGCCCGAGCGCGTCGTGGTCAACGGGAGATCTAACTAATTCTACGTCTTTGGACTAAAACTAGCTACTAGAGGTAGAGGTAGCTGTAGAGCTACACGTTGATGCCGTAAAAGTAGGTGATATGCACAGTAATTTGTCACGACAACGGACAATTTTCGTGAAATTATCGGATCAAAAACACTACAAGTAATCTACGCATACGAGAATACGAGTAACAGCGTGCGGTCACCGCCAGACCGAACCCGGGTTTTCGGGGGGAGACGAAGGCGGGGAGGGGGAGAACCAGACACAGCGCCTGGTCGAGCGTCCGCGAACGAACCGACGACGAGTGCGCCCCTCCGGGACGCTCGCGTTCTGGCTTCGCGCGCGGCGCCGCGATCGTCTGGACCGTCGGCTCGTCGTTCTTCGCGGCGTCGCCGTCATGCCTTTCGGGTTCAGCATGGGGGAGATCGTCGTCACCGCGGGCGCCGTCGCGGTCGCTTTCGGGCCGAAGGACATCCCCGTCATCGCGCGCGGGCTCGGCAAGCTCACGGGCCAGGCGGTCGGTTACGTCGGCCTGATGAGCGCCCGGATGGATGCTCTAGCGCGCGACGCCAAGGTTCACGACCTCCACGCGGAGATGAAAGCCAGCGTGTCGGAGCTGGTGGGGGTGACGGACGAGATCCGCGGCGGCCTGGACGTCCGCGCGGTCGGGCGGAAGATCCTCGCGGACCAAACCGACTGCCGCGCGGGGGGGGGAGGAGGAGCAGAGCCCTCGCCCGGAGCCTCCCCGAAGGCCATTTCTCCGAGCACTTCTCGCCCGATCCTCACCGCGAACGACGCGCCCCCCTCCGTCTCCGGCGCGAGTCATCTGCCCTTCTCGGCAGCATCGTTGGGTCACGTTGCGCCACGCAACGCACGCAGCGCGGGGGGGGCGGACATCCTCGAGGACGCCCTCGCGGAGCAGGAGGTGGCGGCGCGAGCGGCGGCGTTCATGGCGAGCGGGGCGCTAGACGAGGCCGTGGCGGCGAGGATTTCGGGGTTAAGAGCGGCGGGAGAACGCGTCATCGACTCATCAAAGGCGGGGTTGGCAGGCGTTGGCGTCTCGGGCGGCGTGAGTCCCGGGAAAGAGGCCGCCAGGTAGATTAGGGTAGGTCTCCACCCCCGCCGGTCCCGAAGGTATGAGGCGTGACGCGGGACTGGCCTGGCGCACCACCTAGCTAGATAGATTGTGATACACGCGTCATCATCGACCAGGCGTCTCGGCGTCATTCCGTCAGGCCTCTCGAGCTGGGAGGTCGTTTCTGCTCGCGCGAAAACCACCGAAAACCGAAGTGCACGCGACGGGTCTTCGGGGCTTCCTCGGCTGCCTTCGCACTACCACGGCGCTCGCGCGCTGAGGCGGGCGCCCGCGCCTGGCGGCGGGCGCGTCGCAATCGACGGTTGGTCGTCTCACCCTCGCCTGCCGCGGCGTGACCGGGGAGTCATGCCGACGTCGCGGGAGCGTGTCCGCACCAAGATGCGGCGGCGGGCGGAGCTTTTGGTTCGGGAGCGCAAGGCGACTCGGCGCTCGATGACGGAGGCAGAGAAGACGCGCTTCCTAGACGATGTGGAGGCGAACTCCCCGAATGAATTCGGCCTCGTGAAGCTCTCCGAGCTTCTCGTGGACGATCCCATCGACGCCGCGACGCTCGCGCGTCGGGGCCGGACGTGGGACGCGTCGCGGGACATCGGTCTCCCCGAGGGACCGCAGACGCTCATGACGTATGCCGCGTGGCTCGGCCGCGCGTGGATCGTTCGCGCGCTCCTTCGTGCGGGCGCGGACCCGCTCGGGCGCACGGGGGACGACCGCAGGGTCTGGGGGAGCACAGTTTCCACGTGTAGTTCCGACGAAGACGATGCCGCGCCGCGCAACGGCGAGTCCTCTGGCGAGTCCTCCGACGACGACGTTGCCGGCGGCAAGCGCGACGCCCTTCCCGACGCTTCCGGGGGCATCCGCGCCTTGGTCGACCTCATGATGACGCGGTACCCCGAGGCGGCGACCTGGTTAGTATTGGCGACGACGCGTGCCAAGGCGCGCGCGGGCGCGCGCGTGGGCACCGCGAGGACCGCCCCGTGCGTTGCGTGCGCCGCGACGCCGCCGAGGCGGCCCCTCGCGTACCCAGCATGCGATCATATCGCGTGCGAAGCGTGCGCGTGGCGCAACGTCGTCGAGAGCCACGGCGAGTTCCCGCGGTGCCCCTCCCCGGGTTGCTGCACGACGGAGCGGGAGACGCGATGGTCGCCGTCGGAGTCGCCTTCGGGATCTGGGAGCTCTCGCGGTCACTTCCGGGGAGAACCACAAGAATCACGAGAACGACCTCGCCCGCTCGACGCCGCCCCCCCAGCCCCAGCCCCGCCCCGAGACGGCGTGCAGAAGGGCGCGGCCCCTTGGGTGAAACCTCCGAAGACGGTTCGCCCCCCACGCCCCGCGGACGCGGTTCTGGGCGCATCGTTTGTGGCGCTTCGCGGATCCAAGCGGTCGTTCCTCCCCGAGCCCGTCTCCGCAGCGGCTCGTCGGCGCGTCGCGAAACTCTTCGCCGACGAAAAACAAAACGCCGAGGAGAGCAGTGCCGTGGCTAGCGCCAACGCGGAGGTCCGCGTGGCGGCGCTCGCGGGGGACGTCTGGACGCTGAGGGCTCTCATCGCGCGTGGCGCCGCGATCGATATACCGGACGAGAATGGACACACGCCGCTGTTCGTCGCCGCGTGGCGCGGGCGAACCGGCGCCGTCGCCGAGCTTTTGCGAGCGGGCGCGGATCCGCACGCCGCCGCGCCGGACGGCACCACCCCCGGCGCCGTCGCCGCCGCGAGACGCGGCTCCCGCGGAGGAGGCGCCGCGCGCTCGGCCGCGGCCCTCGCCCGGCGGCTCAATCTCGATCGCTTCCCTCGCGTTACGCGCCTCTGTGCGGCCCGCGGCGAGTCCGCGGCGTCGAATGAGCGTTCGCTCGGCCCTATGTTCGCGGACGACGTCGTGCCCGAGGCGTTTCTGGCGGAGATGGACACGCTGTTGCGCTCGGTGGCGTCGGGGGCCAAGGCGGCGACCGGGCAGTGCACGGATGCGGAGCGGCTGATGTTCGCTGACGCGGAAGGGGGGGTTCGAGCGACGCTGGAGGATGCCGTGCGATGTATCGTGCTCGCGGCGTGCCGGGACGAGGCGGAGTCGGGCGGGAAGGGCGGATCGTTCCGGGGGGCGGCGGCGGAGGCAGCGGAGGCGGGGGAGGTAGCGATATTCCCACAGATGAGGTTTCTTCGTTACAGCGCGTCCGGGGACCGCCTCGCGCCGCACGTGGACCTGCGGAAGAGCGACCCGTTCGCGTGCGTGACGACCGGGCGGAGCACGCACACGTTCTGCCTGTACCTCACGACCTGTGCATCGGGCGGGGAGACGGTGTTCATGGACAAGCTTCGAGACCCGACGGACCCGCTGAGCGACCGCGTCGGGGTCGGGCCGCGCGGGAAGTGCGCGCCTAAAAGGGGCAGGCTTCTACTGTTCCCCCACGAAGCACCACACGCGGGGCGGCCCGTGGAGGACGCGCCGAAACTGCTGCTACGCGGCGAAGTCAGGGTCAAGATGAAGAGGGGAGTCGACTCGGAGGACTGGAAGGAGAGATTGGGTCATCATCTTCAGCAACCAGGGCGGGGAGAAGGGGGTTGAAAGAAAACCGAAGGCCGGACGACAGACCGAAACAATCTCGAAGTCTCCACAACAGACTGCAAGAACTGCTGACGCGCGGCGGACGTCGCGACGAGATTCCGACTTCCACAATTTTCGTCTGCCGGGTTTCCGCGCTGTGAAATCTCGGGTTTTCGTCGTTTTTCCCGAAAGATTTCCGACGCCGAACACACCCTCTGCGCGCTTGCCGAGGGGCGGGGGCGGGGGCGGGGGCGAAAGCACCGGGGCAGTGTCCCGAAGACATCCCCCAAGTTTCAGGGCCATACTCGAACGTTATCCTCCTCAAACACGCGGTGCCCCGCAAGCAGTTTGAGGGCTTACGATAGCGTCCCGAGATCGATTCCAACGACTTTTCGGGTCCGTCTTCTCGCGACTTTTCGGGTCCGTCTTTGTCGCACGCGCGGCGGGGGGCGGGGCCAGCACCGGGGCAAAGGGCTCGAGGGGACCCCCCAGTCTCGCGCGCATAGACGCACATCTTGACGTCCTACATGCCCGCCGCCCGGAAGCAGCAAAAGGGGACACTTTCGGGACCCCCTCTTGACGAGTTATGACTCAAGAAACGTCCGAAAACTGTCCCCTTTCTTGCCTGTTAGACTTGCGACACGACGTCGAAGACCGCCCGCGCGACCGCCGCCGACACCGAGCGCCTGGCGCCGAGTCGCGCGTTCTGCGCCCGGCGTTCGTCATTCCCTCTCGCACGCGGTCGCCCTGGCCCCACCACGTCGTCCGCGATGACGCAACGCTGGATGTTGGCGGTGCTGGCCCTGGTGATGGCGCTTGGGTGCGCGCGAGGGGTCACCGCCCGCGACTCCAGCAAGGGCGTCAGCGTCACGCTCACGACGGAGTGGCGGGTACGATCTCGGAGCGGCGCGCGCGTTCCCGCTCGTCTCCCTCCTCCGCGATCGCGTCGCGACCCCCGTCCCGCCCCTGCTCTCGAATCCGCGTCATCACCGTTCCTCTCCTTCCTTAACAATCCTCCGCAGGCGACTTCTTCGCTCCTCGAGGCGGCGGAGTTCTTCGCGGACGAGGGCGTGGGGGCGTACTGGTCCTTCCTCGCGCGATGGCGCGAGGAAACGGAGGCGGACTCGGGGGCCTCGGAGCAGTCGTCGTGTGCGGACGATATCCTGGCCGCCGCCGAGGGCCTCCCCGCGTCTGACGAGACTATCGGGCTCCTCAAGCTCTCTCTGGGCATCCGGAGGTACTCCCCGAGACTCGAGATGTTCCGCGCGCTCGCGGAGGAGGAGGACGATCGCGCGGTTTCGGGAGACGCCCGGACGCGCGGACATCCTTGCTGCCGCGTGCTCCTGGGCGACGATCGCGCGGACTCCGTGGATGCCCTCCGCGACATGCTCGCCGACGCAAACCTCGCATCGGCGCGCGGCGCCACATTGCCCCCGCGCGGGTCCGAGATGGACCACCCGTACCCCCCGCCCCCCGAGACGAGCGCCTCGGACCCCTCCTCCTCGGCGACGGCGACGGGGTCCCGCGGCGGCGCCCTCCCCGTCGCGACCCTCGTCGCCGCCCCCGGGACGCCGTGCTTCGCGGCGTTCCACGACGTCCTCGCCGCGCGCGCCGACGCCGGCGCGATTCGGTACCGCCACCGCCCCGTGCTACGCCCCGGGTGCGTCAAACCGGGCACTTGCGTCGCGCTCGGCTCCGGGGAGGGTCCCGGCGACCGCCTCGCGGTGAGCGGGTACGGCGTCGGGATGGCGGTGAAGAACATGGAGTACACGTCCGGGGACGACGGGTCGGAGGTGCGGGTCGATTCCGGGGAGGTCGACGACGCGGTCGACGACGCGGACGACGCGGGTGACGAGGAGCTGGACGAGGACGCCGACGCGCCCTTGCGGGTGCGCGACATCAAGGACCTCGGCCTCCAGGCGACCCAGAGGATCGTCTCGTCCCGCGATCCGCTGCGGGAGATGGTGGACGTGTCGCAGAACTTCCCGAGCCTCGCGGGGTCGCTGTCGCGATTGAAGCTCGACCCTGAGGTTCGCGCGGAGGCGGCGCAAAACGCCGAACGGTTGGGTCCGGACGGTGGGTCGCTCGTCATGAGCCTCAACGGCGCACCGCTCGAGATGGACACCGTGGACGTCTTCGCGCTGACGGAGAAAGTCGCGGCGGAGGTGAAAGCGGCAGCGGCGCTGGCGCGCGTCGGCGACGGGCGCCTCGACGCCGAAGCCATCGCCGCGCTCCTGAGGGCGCGGGTTCCTGGGGGAGGCGCGGGCGCGGGTGGTGGGAGCGGATCGTCCTTGCCGCGACTTCGGCTTCCGGACGAGATCGTCGCGTTCGCGGTGGATGTCGAGCGCGACAGGGCGTTTAAGGCGTGGAGCCCAAACCTGGAGCAGCTCTTGATGCCCGGCGGCGGGGCGTTCGGCGGCGGGCCCCCGCCCGTGCGCAGAAACATGTTCAACGTCGTGCTCATCGTTGACCTCGCCATGCCAGTCGCGTGGTCGACCATCGACGCCCTCGAGCGGTACGTTGAGGCTGGCGTCCCACTCAGGATCGCGCACGTCCTCATGGAATCCTCGAGAGAGGACGGCCCCGACGCCGACACAGCGAGGGTGTCGGAGGACGCACGCGCACTCGCGGCGATGTTGGGGCTCGATCCGGATCACGGGGGAGACGACCGCGCCGCGCGTGCTGACCCGGACCTCCCCGCGAACGTTACGCTCGGCGCGGCGCTGGCGCGCGCGGGGACGCTTCTCCAGCGCCGATTCGGGGCGAAGGCGGCGCACGAGTTCGTTCGCGAGCTCGGGGAAGCTCGGCCAATCATTCGGCCCGGGTCCCCGTTTTCCCTTCCGACCCGCGGGGTACCAACGTGGGCTGCGGCGAGCGACGCGTTCGCGTCGGTGTTCCCGAAAGGATTTAGAGCTGCGGAGAAGAAGGCGAAGCGTGCGAGGCCGAGCAAACACGCGGTCGAGGCCGCCCTCGCGGAGGCGCTCTCGGACGTCCTCTCGACCGGCGAGGACGCCGCGACGCCGTCGTCGTCAGCGTCGCTCGTCGCGGCGACGCGGCGGGCGTTGGCGCGGGCGGGCGCGACGTCCCCGGCAGCGCTCGTCAACGGCGCGTACTTCACGCGCTTGGACGCGCTCAAGATGGGGGGCGATCTGGACCGCGTCGCCGCGCACTTGATCCAGACGGAGGCGCAGGACATCGCGCGCGCGGTGTACTCCGGGGCGCTCACGGACGCCGCCGCCGACGCGCACCCCGGAGGACTCTACGGATGGCTCCACCGCGCCGCCGCAACGAAAATAACCCCCTGGGTCGTCGACCTTGAGACGTCCCCGCCGACGTTCGCGGCCATGCGTCCGCCCGGGCAGCATCCAGCCGAGCCCGGCGAACGCGTCCCGCTGCTCACGTACGCCCCGCGGGGTGAGGACGGCGCGAGCTCAAGCGCTGGGGCGACCGTCGGGACGACGCTGTGGATCGTCGCGGACGCAGGCGCGCCGGGAGGCGCAGCGCTCGTCGCCGCAGCCAACGAGCTCGCCGGACGGTACCCCGGCGGGGCCGAGGCGGAGCTGGAGGGCGGCGTTCGCGTAGCGACGCTGCACGCGCCTGGGGCGCCGCCGTCCGCCGGGGCACTCGAGGCGGCGCGCGTCGGCCGCGCCGACCCTGGGGAGGCGGACGCGGCGTTGCTCGAGCGCCAAGCCGAGTTCGCGGCGGCGACGCTTGGTGCAGCGACGGTGGAGGCAGCTTTCGGCGCGGGACTCGATTCCGACGCCCCCGTCGCGTCCGCGGGAGTCGTCGTGGCGAATGGGCGGGTGGCGATCGTCCCCCCCGGCGTGGTCGCCGACGCGGACGACCTCGCGCTCCTGGCATCCCGCGAGTGGGATGCGCGTGGGCGCGACGTGCTCGCCGTCGTCGAAGCGTCGGCGTCCCGGGTTGACGGGGCGCGGATCGATGACGCGAACGATACCGAACCCGTCGCGCTTTCGCTTTCACTTTCGGACGTGGCGATGGCGGCGTGTTCTCTGGTGGCGATTCGGCAGGCCTCCCCCGGGGGCGCGCGTGGGCAGGTCTCGGACCTTTCGTTTTTGGAATCACGGCGGGTGTCGTTCTGGGTCCCGGGCGCCGGCGCGTCGGTGCTCGAGGCGGTGCTTGACCCTCTGAGCCCGGAGGCGCAGCGCGTCGCGCCCGTGCTCGTCGCGCTTCGAGACGCCCTCGCGCCGCACCTCGGCGTGCGCGTCATCCTCAACCCGCGCGTGGGGCTGGACGACCTGCCCCTGAAGTCATACTACCGGTACGCCGCCCCCGCGTGGCCGACGCCTGCGCCCGGCCCCGAGGCAAAGTTTACCTCCCTCCCCCCGCGAAAAACCCTCACCGCGCATCTTGACGTCCCGGAGCAGTGGCTCGTGACCACGGCGAAGGCGGCATACGACCTCGACAACATCAAGCTCGAGGACCTGCCCCCCGCGCAGCGGTACATGCGCGCGGAGTACCGCCTCGAGGCGCTCCTCGTCACGGGGCACTGCGACGACCTTGGGGCGAGGGAACCCCCCAGGGGCGCGCAGCTCGTCCTCTCCCGGTGGGACGGCTCGGCGAGCGTCGGGACGGTGGTGATGAGCAACCTGGGATACTTCCAGCTCCCGGCCGCCCCGGGCGGACACTCCCTCGCGCTCAGACCGGGGCGGTCCGCGGACGTCTTCGCCATCGCTGGGGATGTCGTCGACCTCGAGGAGGTGCTCGGGAGGGCGCGCGCACCCGGCGAGGCCGCCGACAGCGGCGACGGCGGCAGCGCCGCCGCTGCGGACGTATTTGTCTCCGGGTGGAGCGGACGCGTCGTTCGTCTCACCCTCCGGCGTCGGCCCGGGATGGAACGTGCGGACGTGCTCGACGATGGCGGCGAGCGGGGTGGTGAGCGGGGCGACGGCGGGGCGGCGGCAGCCACCGGAGGGACGCTCGCGAACGCGTGGGCGAGCGTCACAGGTTTGTTTCGCGGCGGATCCTCCGCGGCAGGAGCGGGGGGACGCATCGAGACCCACCCGGGTGCGAAAGCGCTCGCGGACGATCGTCGCGTTGGGGAGACGATCCACGTCTTCTCCGTCGCCTCCGGTCACCTGTACGAGCGCTTTTTGAAGATCATGATGCTCTCCGTGCGTCGCGGGACGCGAAACCCAGTGAAGTTTTGGTTCATCAAAAACTGGCTGAGCCCACGGTTTAAGGACTTCGTGCCGGCGTTCGCAGAGGCGCACGGGTTCGAGTACGAGCTCGTGACGTACAAGTGGCCAACGTGGCTGAACAAGCAGACGGAGAAGCAGCGGATCATCTGGGCGTACAAACTCCTGTTCCTGGACGTCCTCTTCCCCCTCAGTCTGAATAAGGTGATCTTTGTGGACGCGGACCAGGTCGTGCGGGCGGATTTGAAAGAGCTCTGGGAGATGGATTTACGCGGGGCGCCGTACGCGTACACCCCGTTCTGCGACAACAACAAAGAGATGGAGGGGTACCGCTTCTGGAAGACGGGGTTCTGGAAGTCGCACCTCGCCGGGAAGCCGTACCACATCTCAGCCCTGTACGTCGTTGATCTGGACCGGTTCCGGCGCACAGCGGCTGGCGATCGCCTGCGGGTGATTTACGAGCAGCTCTCCAAGGACCCGGGCTCACTCGCGAACCTCGACCAGGACCTCCCGAACTACGCCCAGCACCAGGTCCCGATCCGCTCGTTGCCGCAGAACTGGTTGTGGTGCGAGTCGTGGTGCGGGAACGAGACGAAAGCGGACGCGAAGACGATCGACCTGTGCAACAACCCGATGACGAAAGAGCCGAAGTTGAAAGGGGCGGCGAGGATCGTCGCGGAGTGGCCCGCTCTCGACGCTGAGGTGAGGGCCTTCACTGCCGACGTGGAAAAGAAAATCTACGGACAAGCGCAGGCGGAGACGCCGCAGGAACGAGACGCAAGGGTAGATGCGGAGAAGGCGGCGCAGGAAGAGAGCGATTGGGGCGGAGACGTCGCGGGGGGGGCGGCGCGGCGTGACGAACTGTGAAGGGTGCAAATGCTCACCCCTCTCGTCGAAGTAAGGCCCGAGGGATCACGATCACGGCTTCAACAACCGCGGGTCGTCGCGATTTTTCCGTCCCTCTCCCCCGGTCTCTCCCTCCTCCCCCGCTTCCTCTCTCTTTCGCTTGCGCATATCGAGAGCCGTCTGCGCGACGCCTCGCACGTCTCGCTTGACCGTGCCCACGACTGTGAGCTCCTGGCCCGCGTCGCCCGGAGCGAGTGCCGGGGCGCGGTCGGTCAGCGCCTCGCCCTTCCTTGGGCCCGATGCTCGCGCCGCCTTCGCCAGCGCCGCGCGTCGCATCTCCTCCGCCTCCGTGAGCTCCACCACGGGGGCGCGGGCGTACACGACGACGTACTTGTCACCCTCCGCGGCGGGGGGATCGAGCTCGACGCTCTCGCTGTGGAGGTTGAGGTCCGACGCGATCTCGTGCAGAACGTTGCGCCAGATCTTTTCCATTGGCGCGAACGCGACGCGCGCATCCTCCGCCACCGCCGCGGGGTCGTCCACGAGCTCGCGCTTCATGCGCGCAGAGTGCTCGCGTTCGAACGCCTTGCGCGCCTCCACGAGCTTCTCCTCGCGCGTCATGACGTCCGCCTTCGTCACGAGGACGCGCGGCGCGCCCCCGGGAGCGGCCGCCGCCGCGGCCGCGCTTTGCTTCTTCATACCGCCGATGATGGACCCGAGGAGGCCCCCACCACCGGGGGCCCCGACGCGGGGGGCGGGGGCGGGGGCGGGGGGGGCGAGACGCTGGCGCACCGGAGGTCGCTTCGTCGCGGGGCGCTTCTGCGACATCGCGACGCGCCGAACCCGGAACGCGAAGCAGCGCGTGGGAAGCGCGAAGGAAGGTGTGCGGGAGAGGGCGCCGACTATCTCATACCTCATTCCGCCGTGGCGGTTTCGGCTTAGTCAACGTCATCTCACTTGCTGTCGGTCATCAGCCCGAAAGTCTCCACAACTATGTCTACCGTATCCTGCACTTTCTGGAGAAAAAACCCCACCCGGCGGGGCAATCCCAGAAGCGCGCGGACGCACCCTCCTTGCATCCGCGCACTCGAGGCGCTCAAGGTCTGTCGGCATCCCCCTGTCCGTCTCGTGCGCGTAACCATTATCGTTCCCCCCCCGCTCCCCCCCCCCCCCCCCCCCCCCCCCCCCCCCCCCCCCC
>MDSW01177015.1_pt1 | contig 41533 bp, 40 predicted proteins | sample 811171 | NCBI WGS metagenome assembly MDSW01 (sample SAMN05326641, study PRJNA326480) | marine metagenome | isolation source: seawater | place: Atlantic Ocean: North West | collected 2012
AAACCCTCCGGGTTTTGCAGGTAGGCTCGGCTGCACCGCTCGTAGACTTCGTGTTTGAAAGGTACGATCCAACGCCTTATGGCCGCCCTTCCCTTGAGATGTCCGTGCTCGGCGAGCCGGCCACAGGATGTGGCCAGTGGAGTAATCTAAGCACAGACGCTTTGCTTGCTCCACCGAGCCGAGTGCGGACATCATACGCTCCGCGATCTGGATCGGTGAATCTGCTAAGCAGATTCCACTAACCTACTGCCGCCTTCACAGTTGGCCCTCCTGCAACATATCTCCCGTTAAGAATCGTGCGCGGCTACGCCGCTTGCAGATATCCTATCTGCACAAAACGCTTTCTCGTAGAGGTACGCTCGATATGTTGCCCCTTGCAACATATCTCCCGTTAAGAATCGTGCGCGCCTACGCCGCTTGCAGATATCCTATCTGCACAAAACGCTTTCTCGTAGAGGTACGCTCGATATGTTGCCTCCTGCAACATATCTCCCGTTAAGAATCGTGCGCGGCTGCGCCGCTTGCAGATATCCTATCTGCACAAAACGCTTTACGTTTTGTGGGACCGGACCATACTTTACTATGACCTTTTCAAGACCGGAGATCCGAACTGCCCTGATCATCGGAGCCAGCGGCGAAGCCGGCCAGAGCGCTATTGAGGCAATTCGTAGCCGTTCGCCCGCGGCCCGAATAATGGCCACCACTCGTGGCGAACAGTCCATCGAAGGGTCAGACGATACACTTTCTGGCATCAGCATTGATCCAAATCTGGTAGATCAAATTCGCGATTCCGGAACGCCGGCACTGGACTCGCTTGATCTACTGGTCTATACGCCGGCCATGGGCGAACCAGGATTTCCCATTCAGGATACCACCGAAGAACAATTCGAGCAGGCCGCACAGTTCTCATTTTATCCAATGCTCGAGTTGGAAAGAGCGCTGCAACCGGGGCTGACTGTGGGCTACAGCGCTATGTACTGGCTCCCCCATACCCTGGCTTTCTACGGCGCCCTGGGCTATATCAAGAAGGCAATGGAGCAGTGGTGTTTAGCCCGACCCGAAAGCCGCGCGCTGGTTCGCGGAGGAACGTTCTATTCCAAAAGCGTGCGCGGAATTTCGCTGCTATTACAACGCCTGATGAAGACTACCAGGAATTCGGAGTTACTGAAAATGAAAGCGGAGTTCGACCAGTCCGGCCTGCGATTCCTGGATTTCTTTCTACAATACGCTTCTAAAAGGGAAGAAGAAGCTCTGGGCGCCCGTTTTTCCGAGGATTATCGTCGCACCGAACGATCCGATCTTACCCGCGGACTGGAACGAATCCTGAACGGCGATGGTCCTATCGTTTCCGTGGTGGGCAATTACACCTGGACCGACAATGAGTTGCCCGAATTACCGGATTACTTCCAACGTTTTGGCTATAGCGAATAGCATTTGAACGCCGCCTGGCCAGTGCTTACTCGGCGCTTCGAATCCAGCGATGAATCGAGTAACCTGGCGAACCAGCGAAGTGTACTACAGATTTCCGTTTTGATTCTGATGTAATTCTGTCCCTTCCATATCATTGACTGCTTAAGGTTCCCTGGTGCCATTTACCTTTCCTTGATTTCTCAGAGCTATCTGAAATAATGAAAAAATGGAAGGCGAGAACCTTGTAGAGTTTCAGATCTTTTTTCAAAGCACCGATTTATTGATCACCTTTGGAATCACGCTTTTGGGGCTGCTTTTTGGCAGGCTGCAAATCAAAGGAGTGGGTTTCGCCAGTTCGGGCACTCTGGTGGTGGCAATGATGGGAGGTTATTTCTTCCAGTTTGAGCCTATCCCGATCCTGCAAGATCTGGGCATTGTTCTTTTCCTTCTATGCGTGGGACTGGAAGCCGGGCCAGGCTTCTTTCGAGCCTTTAAGAAGCATGGTCGCTACTTCGTCACAAATGTGCTGGCTCTACTGGCATTCGCCGGAGTATTCACTGTATTACTTCTTTGGATTGGAAACGTAAGTAGCGGTGTAGGCCTGGGATTATTTGCGGGATCCTTTACCTCTTCGCCGGCTTTGATTAGCGCCATGCAATTCAATCCGGAGCGGGAGGTTATCTTTGGCTATGGAATCGCCTACCCTTTCGGGCTCCTGGGAGTCATTGTATTCATTAACGTAACTATGAAGTTCTTGCGTCCCCGTATGGACCGCGAACTGGCCGGCCAGAGTCAGATCCACACCGCCGTTTATCGCCTGGAAAACGAAGCGATGGACGGCCAGCTCTTGAAAAACCTGGATCTGTTCCACGATAATCAGGTCGTAGTCACGGGTATTCTACGGGATGGTAGCCTGATTGCTGCCAGCGGGAAGACCAACCTGGTTTCCGGCGACCTGCTGCGTCTGGAAGGAAGCGAAGAAAACGTCACTCTGGTGGGCGAACAAATGGGGACTTCCGTAGACCAGGAGATAGCCCTGGACGGCGAGCTAACTACAAGCAGTATTGTAGTGGAGAATATGAGCATAATCAATCGCTCGATCAAGGAACTTGGAATCCGTCTTCGCTTTAACGCATCCATCGCAAAGATAGTACGCGCGGATATCGAGATGTTTCCTTCCCAGGATCTACAGTTAGAATATGGCGATGTAGTACATGCAGTGGGTAGCCCCTATCAACTGGAACAGCTCAAGATGTTTCTGGGAAGCACGGCCCACTCGGTGATTCCGCGGGTGGACATTGCTTCCATGGCTGCCACATTGTTTCTGGCTTTCTTCATTGGCGGCATCATTATACCGATTCCCGGGATGGGGCCTTTTTCCCTGGGTCTGGCGGGCGGCGCTCTGGTTAGCGGTCTGTTGTTCGGTCACTTTGGAAGGATCGGAAACTTCATAGGACGCTTTCCTCCCAATGCCACGGCAGTGCTCAAGGATCTGGGATTGGCGCTCTTCTTTGTGCAGGTAGGATTTGACACAGGCCAGAGCTTCATCGACAATCTGGGCCCCGAGGTACTCTACTATGCATTTTATGCCGTGCTTCTGGCTGTAGTCCCCATGGCCGCCAGCCTGGCGTTCGGACATTACATCCTGAAGATATCAATTAGCGAATGCTTTGGCGTGATTTGTGGTGGAATGACTTTTACTCCGGGTCTGGACGTGATACGCCAGGTGGACAGCTCGGAAAAACCGGTAGTGGCCTATTCGGCAGTGTATCCGGTGAGTTTGATCCTGGTCATCGCTCTGGTGCAGGGAATGCATCTGGCTCTGGCCGCGTTGCGCTAGACCCTTACCGACAGGGCTTCTCGGAGATCGCCTCCCTGCTCGATTTCCCTTCCATGGCAGGAAGCCATGGAAGGTTGAGAATAGCCTCTATCAGCAGGCTGAAAGCCAAGGAGTGCCTATCAGAGCATTCCGAGGCAAAGCAGTTAAAGTCAGTGTGGAAATGGCAGAGCGTCAAAACGTCAAAGGGGCCCGAGGCAGGCCCTGGTTTCTAAAGACCCCGGGGACGTTCCACTCTGGATCTAAGTCGAAACAAGTAATCTTTGTACATGTCGTAACTTTCGATAATGAAGGAAAGGTTGGAGCAGAATCGAACAACATGAGTTAAGAATAGATAGCGCACAGGGCGAACTACCTTTCCGTCTTCAGTTTGCGCTCGCAAGACGGCCTTGATTTTTCCCAGAAAAAGCGATCTTGTGCCTTTATCGTAATACCCATCCTTGCGATAGCGACAGGTTGCCAGTTCATCGATAAATCCCCTGGCATAAAAGAAGAAGAACTCCGGATCGTCCTCGGCCCGGGTGCGATCCTTCTCTGAGAAGGTGTTCAGATAAGTCCAGAGCAAGGTGATTCTACTGGCACGGTTGGCATCCCCCAGCTTATCCAGGGCTTCTTTGTAGAAATCGGAGGCAAGCGCGTACTCCACAAAATCCATCCAGGATTCGATGCTGGCTTCCACTGTCTGAAATCGCGTAATATCCTGGGCGGTCATAGGCGCTAAATATAGGATGGTGGCCTCCCTTTAAAATTTCAACCTTAATTGCGCCCGGCCTACAAAAAACCAGCTATCGAAGTTGCTTTACCGGCACTTGCGACATTGAATTTTTGCAAATCGGAGGAAAACATGCCATATACTGAAGAACTAACCATCGCCGACATCCGCGCGCGGGAGATCCTGGATTCCAGGGGAAACCCGACTGTTGAAGTGGATGTGCTTCTGGAAGATGGGACCATAGGACGGGCCGCGGTGCCTTCCGGAGCCAGCACCGGAGATTTTGAAGCTGTGGAATTGAGAGATGGACAGGCGGATCGATATCTGGGCAAAGGCGTTCAGAAGGCCGTCGAAAACGTGGAAGAGAAGCTTACTCCCCACCTGCTGGACCGCAATGTTTTCAGGCAGAAAGAAAATGATCTTCTGATGCTGGAAGTGGACGGCACCGAAAACAAAGGCACCATAGGAGCCAACGCCATACTGGGCGTAAGTCTGGCTATGGCCCGAGCGGCCTCATCGGCCCTTGGTTTGCCACTCTATCGATACCTGGGGGGCCCCAATGCATGTACTCTGCCCGTTCCCATGATGAATATCATCAATGGTGGGGCCCATGCGGACAATGGCGTGGATTTCCAGGAATTCATGATCATGCCGGTGCGCTTCGACACTTTCCGAGAAGCTCTACGAGCCGGGGCAGAGATTTTTCATAGCCTCAAAAAGGTGCTCCATGATCGAGGCCTGGGGACAGCTGTGGGCGACGAAGGCGGTTTTGCTCCCAACCTGAAGTCCAGCGAAGAAGCGATCGAAGTGATCCTCAAAGCCATCGAAAACGCTGGCTACAAGCCGGGCGAGCAGATCTTCATCGGCCTGGACTGCGCAAGCTCCGAGTTCTACGACAAGGCCAGCGGAAAGTATAACTATGAAGGCGGGCAGCGCAGTCCCGATGAAATGGTCGGCGTTCTCGAAAACCTGGTGAATCGATTCCCTATTCGCTCCATCGAAGACGGTCTGGATCAGGATGACTGGGATGGCTGGAAAAAGCTAACAACGGCGCTGGGAAAAAAAGTGCAACTGGTGGGCGATGATCTACTGGTAACCAATACCAGGCGACTGAGCAAGGCCATTGAAAGCCAGATCGCAAACTCGATTCTGATCAAGGTAAACCAGATCGGATCCCTGACCGAGACCCTGCAGGCAATCGAAATGGCTACCAGGGCCCGATACACCTCGGTAATCAGTCACCGTTCCGGGGAAACCGAAGATGTTACCATTTCCCATATTGCCGTGGCAACCGGTGCAGGTCAGATCAAGACCGGCTCCCTGTCCCGAACCGACCGCGTGGCCAAATACAACGAGCTTCTGCGAATCGAGGAGGATCTGGGGGTTGAGGCTGTATATCCTGGTGAGGAGGCTTTCTTCAACCTGAAGTAGAAAGCGCCCGGTTCGTTCGGGGAAGCCCGCGTAGATCCTGTTGGATGGGTTTATACGGCTTCCCTGGACTGCCCGGATTCCAGATTTCATGTTCAAGAGCTTACCCTTCAAAGTACTTCTGATCTGGCTCGGCGTTTCCGGGCTGATGTATGTACTTCTGCTGGGCGAGGCCGGCTACTACCACCGTAAAGACCTGGAGAACCGGCTGGCTATGTTGAAGCAGGAGATCGAGGAACTGGAAACGGAAAATCGACTTTTGCGAGAGAACTATTTTCTGATGAGAAGCGGCGATCAGAAAAAAGAGCAGAAGACCGATCAGAAAGCTATTATCCTGAAATTCGATAAAGAAGAGCGCAAGAGCGAGCCGGAATCGGAATTGCACATCACCGGTTTGAACCAGATCCGCGTACTCTACTGGTTTGCCGTTCTGTTTGGCGCACTCATTGCTCTGGCATTGACTTTCTCCTATCAGAAGCGTATTTCGCAGGCAATCGAAGGGACGCCAGAGAAAGACAGGGAAATTCATTTACAGGAAGAGCCACAATCCCATACAGAGAGTGAATCCTGACTTGAGGGCTGGTCGGGATTCAGGCACTCCTTATAAGAAGAAGTAAGCAAAGCCCGGATTTTATCTGAGAGGAAGAAATGAGCAAACAAAATGACCTGCTGGATCAATTCAATCCCGTACATTCCGAGATTGAACGCAAGTTTCTGGAGAAGAGACAGATTTATCTCTGGGGCGGGGTGGACGACGATTCGGCCCGATACCTCATCGATCGGCTACTCTATCTGGAAGCGATGGACCCGGGAAAGGATATTACCCTTTTCATCAATAGTCCAGGCGGGGTTATCACGTCCGGCATGGCAGTAGTAGATACAATGCATATGATTAGCTCGGATGTATCTACTGTTTGTATGGGCCTGGCTGCCAGCATGGGCGCCGTTCTGCTAACTGTGGGTACAAAAGGAAAAAGAATGGCCTGGCCTCATGCGCGAATCATGATACACCAGCCCCTCATCAGTGGACAAATTGTGGCCCCTGCCATCGACATTAAGATCCATGCAGAGGAAATCCGAAAGACCCGCGAAGAGATCAACCGAATCATAGCCGAGACCACCGGCAAACCCATGGAGCAAGTCGAAAAGGATACGGACCGTGACTTCTACCTGACTTCGCAAGAAGCCATGGAATACGGAATCATCGATTCTGTTATGGAGAGTTTTCCTACCTGATTGATGGACGCCGGTTTCGCGATTCCAGGGATCGAGAGATCGGCGCTCCGTTGTGGCGGCAAAGGAAGCTCGATAACGCTGCCTCGGAACGCTGGGCGTGGCGGCGAAAAAGAGTCAAAGGGCCGTAGCAACCCCGGGGCAGGAATCCCCGGTCAAGAATCGGGCCTCGGTAGTTACTGCTGATCTCTGGCAGGATCTTCGAAGGACTGAATGAGTTCGAAAATCTCCTGCTCGCTGGATGCCTTCAGGATTTTCTGGCGGAAGGATTCGTCATTAAACATTCGGGCAATGGAAGCCAGGGTTTTGATATGCTTGTCAAAACGATTCCGGGGCATTAACAGTAGAACCACTATCTGAACAGGCTCGTCATCCACAGCCTGGAATTCCAGGGGATCGGTGAGCACGGCCAGCGAAACCAGCACTTCATCCACCCACTCGGACGAGCAATGCGGAATCGCCACACCCAGCCCAATGCCGGTGGACATGGACACCTCCCGCTCGCGAAGGGCTTCCCATACCTTTTCAAGATTGCTATCATGGCCGCGAACAGCAAGTGTGCGACTCAGCATATCCTTCAGGAATTCCAATTTGTCTTCGCCGTGGTCGGTGTAGCGATAGACACTTTCTGAGGTTAATAGTTCCTGTAATTCCATGGTTTCCCGGCCCTTTTAGCCTGAAGGAGGCCATCGGCCTCCTCATCGGAAATGGGGCTTGCAAACCTTAGCTTCTATGGGCGGGTTTCTTGACGGTGTAGATTTCGTCTTTGATCGGAAGTTCCTTTTTCAGGTTCTTAATGTAAGGAAGCAGATCGCCCATCTCTTTGTAGTGTTCGCAGTTGGGCATCATACGACGAGCTACTGTGAAATACTTGTATAGCTTTTCTTCGCCGGAACGCTTGGACCATTTCTTCTTGTTGCAACGTACTCGAAGAATGTATTTATCTTGTTCGGCCTCGTACTGCCTTACTACAATGCAGTGGGCACAATTGGCGCAGTAGACTTTTTCGCCAGTGGACATAATGACTCCCTGATTTCCAATTCTGGAGGTTGAAAGGCCATCATTGGAAAAGGCTGTTCGGAGTCAAGGCTTCTTCTTATCCTTATCGAAAAAGTTCGAATGAATATATTTCTGAATCAGCTCCAGGTGATCCTCGGAAGGGTCCAGAAAGGCCAGCCCTACATACTTACCGGATACTCGGCTAACTTCCCCGTCAAACTCTACCGAGCGTTCCATCAAGCGGAACCGAATATGAACCCGATCCCCTTGATAAAGGGTGGACCGACTGGTGAACGATAGTCCGCCAATTCCAATATCCACCAGCTGGCAACTCTGGTAGGAGGGAGAGCCCTTTAAGCTGAACTCGGCCTCGGCCTGAATTTGAGCCCTTGCCTTCTTTCTTTTCTGCTGCGCCGGATCCCGGAAATGCAACGATTCGTTGAAGAATGACCCTCCACTCATGCAACCAGAGAACGGCAGGTTCCATGATTGTCAAAAGCAATCCCCTGCCCCGCGCAAAAACGATCTCAAAACCCGCCCGGGGTTTTCGAATCGAATCATACCAGAGCTTCCGGTTTATGGATCTTTTTAGAGGGGGCTTTCAGAGAGCTAAAAGGGAGCGTTGTGGAGCGATCCTCTGGCCCGCGAGCCGATGCGCGCCGGGCGGGCCAACCGTGGCCGCGTCAGTCTAGCCGACCATAGCGGCGCCAGGCGAGCCAGCCCTGCCCGCCTCAGGCAGGCGGGGCAGTAGGTCTTTCGATGCGAAACGAGTAGACTTATGGCAGGCTACCATGCCAGGCTACCGCCGCCCCAAGAACAAAGGGTCAGGTTTCCTGAGTCTGGTGCGTAAGCGCCTGGAGTCTTTTTTCGTAGTTCACCGGGAGACGGATGGGCATATCGAAATGCTCCAGGATAGCATTGAAGGAGATGTAAAGAAAACCCGCCGCATAGATTGCCATGAAAGGAATCAAGAAGGGTTTTTCAACCAGCACCGAGAAATAGATACAAACAATACAGTAGATTCCCATGGCCAGTTCCAGCAATACGGCAGGATCCATGGGAATGCGATACTTCATTCGTTGTAGCAATCGATCGGAAGCGGATTCGATTCTGTATTTTGGAGTGCGCTTGAAACCGGATTTGATTCCAATCAAAGCTTCGAAGAAAGCCCGGGTATTATTAATGGCAATACCGGTTCCTATCATGATCAGAAAAGGAATCCAGATGATTCGCGTTTTCCAGTTCAGATAGAGCTCGCGTTGCGAGTAGATATAAAAGAACGTTGGTCCAAAGGTAGAAATACTCAGGAAAGTGGCGGCGCCAAAGAGCACCGATATAGAAACGTCGTAGATACTGAAACCGGTCCACTGATCCATGAGCAGAAGCGGCATGGCCAGCAGGATGTTGAGGATCATCAAAGGATGTACCGAGTAGCTCAGAAGGTGAATGATGGCTTCGGCCTTGATCTTCCAGCTGAAATCCGCTCGCCAGATTCGCGGGATGAGCTTGAGAGCAGTCTGAATGCTACCCTTGCACCAGCGAAATTGCTGCGATTTGAAAGCAGATATGGTAGCGGGCAGTTCGGCGGGATTCACTACATCTCTGAAGTAGCGAAATTGCCAGCCAGCCAGTTCGGCGCGATAGGAAAGGTCAAAGTCTTCGGTTAGCGTATCGGCCTGCCAGTTGCCTGCATCCATGATACATTGCCGGCGCCAGATTCCGCCAGTACCATTGAAGTTCATCCAGAGTTTGGTGGCGTTTCGCGCTACCTGCTCAATAACAAAGTGACCATCGATTCCAAAGGACTGAGCCATGGTTAGAAGCGAATAGTTATCGTTAATGTGTCCCCAGCGAGTCTGGATCATTCCGATTTCGGGATCCACAAAATAGGGCATAGTTTTGATCAGAAAGTCGGGCGCGGGCAGGAAGTCAGCGTCAAAGATGGCAATATAGTCCGCGTTCGTTTTTTCCAGTCCTTCGCGCAAGGCGCCAGCCTTGTGTCCCTGGCGGTTTACTCGATGGATATGGTGGATGTTAAATCCTTCTCTCTTGTAGGACTGCACCAGACTTTCGGCTTTTTCCTTGGTTTCGTCTGTAGAGTCGTCCAGAACCTGGATCTCAAGCTTGCTTTTGGGCCATTGCAGTCTGGTAGTAGCTTCAATCAGTCGATCCACAACGTAGAATTCATTGTAGATGGGCAACTGGATGGTAACTTTGGGAAGATCTCGAGCAGGAGTTTTCTTAAGATCGATAGGCTCATGCTCTACATTGGAAAGACAATACTCATGATTCTTCTTATAGAGAAAGACCATCAGATATGCATGAACTCCAAAAACAAAGAGCGCCAGAATATCGAATGAGTATATAATGATGATTAAAACAGCGATTGTATCCATAACGGGCCTGCCGGTTGTGACCACTTCGCAGGAGGCCCCTACAGGGTCAACTTCTTCAAACTATGGTCCTTCAGACGATAGATTTATTCAGATGCCTGATTTCCGAATGTATCCTGCGATGCTCGCTGATTGCATTGCAGATAGGGCGGATGTTGAAGCCCGTTGCCAATCACTCAGCTGACTAATGATTTGTAGCGTCAGCTAGTGAGCCGGCTGAAACAAATGAAGCCACTGCCCCCGGTAGTCTCTGCTTTCGGCAATGTAGGTGTTTTCGATCCAGGCCCCCAGCTCCGGGGAAAGGATCTTCCAGCGATCCGGCGCCTGTACCAGTATACAGGGCACTGAACCTCCCGGACTGTGTTTCCGGATCGATTCAAAGAAGCCTTCCAGACGCTCGCAACTACCGTCGCGGTTCCAGAAACTATAAGGAAGATCTATGAAACACACTGCGCTTCGCGGCTCTGTAAGAATCAAAGGCGCCACACGGACAAAGTCCTTGTTGTGCAGGGTTACTTTGTAGCCCGGACAAACCCGATTCTTGAGCCACTGGAATCGCTGCCGATCCAGCTCCACAAGATGAACTGGCTCATACCCCCGACTCAGCGCTTCCAGAGCCATCTGACCGGAACCGGAGCACAGATCCCAGAACGGCCCCGACGGAACCGTATTGGCCAGAATCTGAAAAGCGGCCTCTTTCAGAAGGGAAGGTGTAAAATGTCTGTGACCGGCAACTGCCGGAGGAAGGGGAATACTCTTGCCCTTGAATTCGCCGCCACCGATGGATATTCGGATTGCCTTCAATCCCACCTCTTGTCCCGGACTTTGCGCAAATACTTCCAGTGGCCCAGGTAGATGTAGGTAAAAATGATCCCGAAAACCACCGCCCCAATAATCACTTCATATAGCCGTAGCTGAGCTTTCCAGAAAAGGAACTGAAGAGTCACCGCATTCGGGTTGCCCAGAATGAGCAAAAAAAGCACCAGGAAAGCGGCCAGTATAAGTGTAAATCGGACAGGCATGCGGCTTATAGCTGCGTTACGTTAACGCTACCGCACATTGGGCATACCATTACGTCTGTGTCCACCTCTTCTGCAGCCGGTTCTTCCCACCGGTAATCGCAATCTTCGCAAACAAAGCTTACAATATCCAGGTCTTCCCGTTCTTCCGCATCCCAATCGTCCATTTCCTGGTCGAATTCTTCATCCATCATATCGGCGTCCAAATTTGAAACGCTTCCTATGGCTACAACGAAAAAAACGGGCGACCCGATTTCTTGAAATACGCTCCGCAGTGGACCTGGAAGGAGCCAGGAATTTCGAAGCTCAGAAGTCCACGATTCGCTCCCAACGAAAAGAGCGCCGGAGGACCTGTGCCAGACATTTACCGAGAAGTAACCGCTCCGAGACCACTTCAAGGCAGGGCGGGTGCCATGCGCCTTAACCCGGGCGGGACATGATTCGCGATGCTACGGTAGGCCTCTCAATGAGCAGCCCTTACTTTGGAGTCGTTCTTATCCCAGGTTGTCCAGATCGCTTCTGGATGGCAAACGGTCCAGGAAATCGCCTGCGGACAGCGACCGGGACTCTTCCCGAATCTCATGTATGGTGGGCGTATCGCCGCAGAGCGGACAACTGCGGTCGGCGGCGAAAGGAATGGCTCGGAAGCTGGAGGCAAGCATATCAAAGGAAATCAGTCGCCCTCGCAGCAGGGTTCCCTGCCCCAGCAGAATCTTCAGCGCTTCGGCGGCCATAGCCGAACCTACCATCCCGGCCATGGCTCCCAGAACACCGGCATCCGCACAGGTAGGTACCGCATCCTCGGCGGGAGCGCCGGGAAAAAGGCAGCGATAGCAGGGACGGCCCGCCACTTTCCGGGATGGATCGGTACCGGGCGCAATGATGGTTCCATGAAACCTGAGAATACCTCCGATAAGGCAGGGAGTTCCGGAGAAGAAGGCAGCATCGTTTGCCAGAAACTTTGCCGGAATGGAATCGGTGGTTTCCAGAAGCAAGTCTATACCATCCAGCGCCTTCAGGGCATTGGATGTCTGGAAACGATCCGGCCAGTAATCAATCTCAATGGAAGGATTCAGATCCTTGAGAGCCGTCAGAGCCCGCCGACCTTTGGGATGCCCGACATCAGAGGTTCGGTAGAGTATCTGCCGTTGTAGATTCGTGAGGTCCAGAGTATCCGCTTCCAGGAAACGGATGTGGCCTACTCCGGCCGCCGCCAGATAAAGCAAAACCGGCGAACCCAGTCCGCCGGCTCCAATCACCACCACCCGGGCGGCTTTAAGCTTTTCCTGTCCGGACCGCCCTACTCCCGAAAGAAGTATGTTTCGGGAGTATCGGCTAAGCTCGCCGGATTCCAGCATCTGAGCGGGAATTACTTGCTGCGAGCTTCGGCCAGCTTGGCGCTGAGATCCTGCAGAAGATCGTCTCTTTCTTCCGAAAGCTCGGTTAGAAGGTCCGTTACTTCCTGGCCTCGATCATCGCCTTTCTCTACCAGCGCATGCAGGGTCAGGGCGGAAGCATACCGAATTACCGGAGACTCGGAGGAACTACCGGCAACCTCGACCAGAGCGGAGATTACGGCTTCTTTCTTGTCTGAGTCATCGATGGTGGCCAGGGCATAGGCCGCTTCCAGCTTCACATCGTCTGGATTCTCGGAGCTTACCAGATTGAGAAGCTCGGCGGAGTAATCGTTGGCTCCCTTTTCGGCGGCGCAGCGGGCGCCGTTGATCTGCTCGGAAGCAATAGAGGAACTCAGTCCGCTATCGCAGGGCCGCTCCCCTTCAGCAGCAATAAGGCTACCGGAGAATAGAATCATTGTAATTGCAGTTAGAATTCTTGCTGACATACCCCACAGTATGAATGCCGGGGATTTCCAGTCAATTTGATTTACAGAGATTCGGGAATAATTACCTGTGCTTCCATGGAACTGCCCCTGCATCCGGTGATAGTCCACTTTCCCGTGGCGCTTACGATTTTCTTCTTATTCGTATATCCAGCTTTGATTCTATGGATGGGATCGCATCCCGATCGACAGAAAACCTTTGTTCTGGTTCCCTCGCTGGCATTGGTTTTAATTCTTCTGAGCTACGGCGCTCTGTTCACCGGCGAACAGGATGAAGAGCTGGTGGAAAAGGTGGTTCCTCATGAAATCATCGAAGAACACGAACATGCAGCCCAGTATTTCTTCTATTTCAGCTGGGTTCCTTTCCTGATTGGCCTGGCCGGTATCAAACCCTGGAAGGGCCGGCAAGCGGCCCGCTGGCTCACCGTTCTATCCCAGGTGGTTCTGGTGTTTCTACTTCTGGATGCGGCCCATAAGGGCGGAAAGCTGGTGTATGAGCACGGAGCGGCCCGAGCTCACTATGAAAAGAGCGAAAGGACCACTGAGCCCGACAACGCAGAAAACGGGGACGAAAAGACCGAAGCCATTCGTGGCGCCGACCACTAAGTCAAAGGCTGCCATTCAAAATACACCGCCTGGCGGCGGAGGTTCCGGCCGGACCACTGGCATGAAGCCCTGACTATGGCGGATTGTGCAATTGTGGGACGTGGCGGCTCGAACTAACAGTCATTGCCCCCGGCTACCGGGCATACTGAATACGCCAGGAGCTGCCTAATAGGCCGCGATCTGATACACCAGATCCGCCGGAATGGTGAGGCCATCCGCCACAATCCGATTACCCTGGATCTGAATAGACTTCACCAGGAAATTGCGGTTATCCCGGAGTCGCAGTAGCACCCGTCCCCGGGGATGCGCCGCTATTTCCCAGCGATCCAATGCAAATTCCTTTCCGTCCGGAGTTTCAAATCTTCCCCGGGTCTTCTGCGTTAGAAGCAGCGCCTGGACGGATTCGCCGTCGGCCCGAAGCGTGAGCGGCCAGCGCTGCACGGATGGACGACTGATCTCGTAGCGGGCTGTGTTTTCGCGAGCAGGACCGCTCATCAATCGCTCCAGAATGGCAAGCTTCTCTCCCTCTGCCGAGTCCCGGGGTGGGTTATGGGATTTATCGTCTTCGCCTTCGGTAACTCCGGGATCAGCCACTGCTTGCGGCTTTTCTGTTTGATGGCCGGGGATATCGCCTTCGGAAGCAACATCGTCGTTTTCGGCGCTCGGATCCGTCTGATCGGGCTCGGCTGTTTCGGGAGAGCGGGAATCATTGGCACCATCCGGCGGGTTTCCAAAAGCAGGCAGACTGTTTTCAGAAGTGAAGCTCAAAGGCTGAATGTCCAGCGACTTGAGTTCCCTGCGAAGCTCGGGATCGGGATCCGACAACACTTCGATTAGCATTCCTGGCTCGGGCGACTCCTTCTGCCACTGCTGGATTTCCTCCACTACCCGGGGCTTTCGCGTTTTGGTAGCCATGGATTGGATTTCGCCCAGAAATCCATCCCCCTGCAACCGGGCGCGAATCTGTGCTTCCTGGAGCACCTCGGATCGGCCGCCGTAGAAATGACCTATCATGAGTAGTCTTCGATTCGCCTCTGTGGAAAAGGCGCCGCCACCGCGAGCCAGGTTACTCAGTATCTCCGTGGCCGGCTCCCTCTGGCCGGTCTCTTCCAGACAGAGAGCCAATCGGAACTTCTGCCGCGGGGAAAGCGGCCCTCGATCAGCCGATTCACGAAATGCCGAAATCGCCTGCGGGCAGTTTCCCATTTCGAAGAATTGATCCGCTCTTAAGGCGGGTTCCTTGATGCTCCTTGCCTGTGCGCTATCAAGGGAGTCCATAAGCTCAAGCAGATGGCGCGCAGCCCGCTCAAAGTGCGTGGCCGGATGATCTTCCAGAACGGATTGCAATCGGAACCTCGCCTCCTGCCATCGCCCCTGAGCCAGATAGCAATAGCCGGTATGCAACTTCAAGAAGGCCGGGAAGGGCTCCGGGAAATCCGATGCATTCAATCGGCTATAGATCCTGAGGGCCTCGCGGTATCTTCGACTCCTTTCGAAATAGAAAGCCAGCTTCAAGGCCATCAACTTCTGATGGTCCGTTTCCAGTTGCAGCGGCTCTTTGAATGTTAACAGCCGTACGCCGTTTGTCACAACCAGGGAGGCAAGAGGCAGTTCCCGGCCCAATTCGGACTGGGGATCTTCCGGATTCAGAACCCGGGATTCCAGCATATTCCGATTCAGTTCCAGCGACAGGGCGCCATCCCCCTTTCGCATTCCGCTCATCCGGGTCTGGAGGGCCCGGGAGGATAGCTCCAGGTTCATGATCCTTTCTCGCTCTACGGATTGCTGCAACTGGATCATCTTCAGGTCCAGAATTCCGGCCATGGAATGAAACAGAAACAGAATCATGATCGCTGTTGTTAAAAGCGAAATAAGATTCAGCGAAGTATGGATTCGCGGGAATCGCATTACAGATCCAGAACAAGAACGGTTACATCATCCGACTCCACCGCCCTGTAATCGTTAATCGAAGACTCAATGGCGCCGGAAAGGTCTTTTCCGTGTAAGTGTAGCGTAGACTCAATCAGTGCGCGAACTCCGTCCATGCCGAACTCCCCGGAACCGGAACGCGCCTCGGTGATGCCATCCGAAAACAGTATCAGTCTGTCTCCAGGGCTGTATTCGGCTTCCAGCTGGGGATACTGCATGTCCGCAAACAGGCCCATGGGTGTGCCCTGGCTTTCCAGCGAAACGAATTGCCGCTTCTCTTTCCTGTACAGTAGACAGTCCACATGTCCGGCCCCGGTATAAAGAATCCTGTTGGGCCCGAGAAGAACGTAGATTCCGGTGGCGTAGAAGGTAGACGTGAGGCGGCCACAGAGTTCCGCATTTAAGGATTCCAGCAAATCCCTGGGTTCCCGTGTCGTTTGAATGGTGGCATCCATAGCTGAAGTGACCAGCGCCGTAATCAGGGCGCCCGATACCCCGTGCCCGGCGGCATCGCCCAGAAAGACTCCCACTTCGTTGTTGGAGAATCGAAACATGCTACACATGTCCCCGCTCACATCACGCAGAGGAAGAAAAACGAAAGCCGGATTGTAATCATGAAATGCGCGAAAATCCGGAAAGAATGCCCGCTGCACGTCCCGACCGATATCCAGTTCGTTCTGCATCTCCAGGTTAAGGCGCGAAATGGTGGTCAACTGGCTTTCAATCGTAGAGACTTTCTCTTCGATGGTATTGGCCATACTGTTGAAGGATTTCCCAAGGTCGTCCAGTTCATCGCCACGTTCCTGCCATCGGGCTCGGGCCGCCAGGTCTCCACGCTCCATGGCGGCGCTGGCATCTTGCAGGAGACCGAGTCGCCTGAAGATCATCTTGTAGACAAAGATTCCAAAGAGTACGTGAAAGAGGACCCCCCAGACTATTGCCAGCACAATATGCCACCGTATTCCATCCATTCGCTCTTCGATAGCGGCGATGCGAATCCTCAAATCCAGAAACTCCGTCGAGCCGCTTTCGTTTAAAAGTATCAAAGCGTCGGCAGTCCAGTCCTGCTCATTCAGTTCCAGTAGAAAGCGTTCTCTGAAAACCAGCCCTCTACCGGAAAGCTCGCTCATCTTCTCGCGCTTCGCATCGGAAACCGTTTGCGGAGCCGATTCGCTTCCGTCCCAGCTATGAAGGATTTGTCCGTCCGCATCCAGCATTGTTGCGAAGCCGATATCATATTGCTGGAGCACCGCTCCAATCTGTTCGTAGTAAGCCTCTCGGTCCTCTTGCGCATCCAGATTACTCTGTTTACTAATCACTTCCTGGATCAAGGCATTGGAATGGTATTTGAATGTGCTCTGAAGCAGATCCGTCTGATTCTCCAGAATCATGAAAACGAAAAAGGAAATGTTTATCGTGGCCAGCGCCGTATACAACAGGCCGATTTGCAGAGAAAGTCGAGGCTTCCAGCGCATTTAACGAATCTCCTGCAATTGTCCGTGCTTAAAACGGCCGGTGAAGACCGGTTCGCCAGGCAACTCTACAGTGGCTTCGCCTTCCAGTCGCGGCCCATCGAAGCCTCCCTTTAGCAGGGCCCCACGGGCGGACTCAAAGCGGCCTTCGCCCAGAGGCCTTCCGTCCTTGAATTGACCCGAGAACCGGGATCCGTCCAGAAAAACAAAGGTACCCTGGCCATGATACCGACCGTTTCTGAATGCGCCACTGTAGCTGTTTCCCGATGCCAGATCCAGGTACCCCTGGCCGTCAAACTCTCCGTTTCGAAAATCGCCGCTGTAAACGCTTCCGTCTTTAAAGCGATACTTCCCCCTACCATGGAAAGCGCCTCTTACGAATGATCCGGTGTACACCTGCTGGCCCCGATAGTACAGGGAGCCCTGTCCCTGAGGAAGGTCATCCTTAAAGGTTCCGGAGTACGCCGCGGGCCCCATCGCCAATCGGCCTGCGCCGTTTCGGCAGTCGCCCTCCACACAACGAAAGTCAGGATCCTCGGAAACCAGACCGGCACCGCCAGGAAAATACGATAAGGCCGCCAGTGTAATGAGTATAAATAGCCGCTTCAATGGTTCTCCTTCTTTAGTCGCTGCTTCTCCGCGCGTATCTCCGCCTCTTTTCGCCGTCGTTCTTGTTCCAGGGCCGCATCCCTCTGCTCCTGAACTGCCTTCAGACTGTTTTCGCCAGTAGCAACGCAACGACGAACCTCGATTTCTGCTGTAGTGATAGAGAACAGTGTACCTAGAAATATCGTCATCGTGTAGTCAAGAGTAGTTCGTTTGACTTGAATAACATTTAGCGTGGAAGGCTCCTCTGACACGGCGTAAGCTTCGGGCATCGATAGGGGAAGGCTCCCGTAAAGCCACCAGTAAGCGCGATAAGACTGTGGCTCGTCGCAAACATGACTCCGGGCAATTTCGTCCAGGTCCACAAGTATTGCTGGCCGGGTGGCGCTACAGTTAGTCAAAATACCGAACGTTACAGTAGAAATCAGACAGAGTATTCCAATAGGACTATTTCGCACAGTGTTCTCGCATCCAGATGGATCTATCAGGGCATTTCTGCAACATCATTACTCTTTGATAGACTCTAGTTTTTCTCCTATCTATAGTGGTAATCAAGAAAAATGCGTGCAAATAAGGAAGGGTCCGTTCGTTATTGAATTGTTATCCCGCCATGGAACCAGCGCGCTACATTCTAATCCTTGCACTGGCCATGACCATGCAATGCTCCCCATTCTACGCTGCTTTGCTGGGTGGCTCGGGGTCCTCAGGCACCGAGGAATCGGCGCTTGTGCTCGCATTGCTTTCGTCCTCCGAAAACCCGGCTGGAAAGGACCCGGCGGACCCCAATATTCTGCCCCCCACGTATCGCGACTATCTGGTATATCTAACCACCGCGCAGCCCGACGGAGATATGCAGTACGGCGGCGAGCCCATCTGCGACATGGTTTCCGGCAATCCCATAACCCGGGCCGACTGCTACTGTATGCTGGACTCCAATAATCCGGATCCCATGAACTCGACGTTCAAGGCCTTTCTGGCCGGTGGTAGCCGTATAGCCACAGATTCCCCGGATTGCGGCGCAGGATGTACGAACCAGTCCAGCTGGGTACTGGACTCCTACGGAAACTACAAGGATGAGGGGGGAGCCACGATCTTTGTCACTGGCGCCAATCCTATTTTTGATCCGGATAATCCATTGGAGCTTCAGAACTCGCTTCGGTACGGAATGGCTTCCGCCAGTTTCTGGACCGGGGTGTCCCCGGACTGGACCAAGAATCCCAGTAATTGTTCGGACTGGACCGATGGCGGCGCCGGACAGGGACTCACTGGCAGATCCACCAGCTTGAATTCGGCCTTCCTGGCCCATAACAGCGCCGCGCCCTGCGAGAATAATGGCGGCCCTGGAGGCGGAAAGGTAAACCGGCTCATGTGCGTGCAGGTTCCAGACTGAACCAGCGCCTGCCGTTATTGATCCGGAATCCGCCACAAATGATCGGTAGCTGACAGAAACCGTTCTCGGTTCCCCTTTGCGGGACTAGCTTTTTCGCTGCCCGGAAAAAAGTGAACTTTAACTGGCCAGAAATCGCTTCACAATTTCTTCCAATTGCTCCAGGGTAACGGGCTTTGTCAGATAGGCATTCATTCCGGCCTCCAGAGACTCGTCCTCATCGCCCTGCAATGAATGGGCGCTGAGGCCTACAATAGCCACATTCGAATCAATGTCCGGATCTTTTCCGGAACGAATCGCCCGAGTCGCTTCCACTCCGTCCATTTCCGGCATGGAAATATCCATCAAGACCAGCCGAAACCGGCGATTTCTCAGGTGTTCCAGAGCCGCAAGCCCGTTCTCAGCGACGGTAACCTCAAGCCCCAACTTCTGAAGCATAAGCCGATTCACCATGGCATTCACTGGATTGTCCTCAACTACCAGAACACCGCTTGCCTGTTTTTCCGATCCCATATTTCTTTCTTCTTGTATGCAAGATGCGCCCCGAACAGCCTGCACCATGCCTTTGACACGAATTTGCCAACTGCCGCAAGCCCTTTTCCTGACCTGCCTTTTCGCGAGCGCCTCCCTTTCGGGAGCTCCATTGCCCGGACTTCAGGCAGCCCTGGACACGGGTACGCCCTCAGAGGCGCCCCAGGATTTGTTCAAGCAAATAGAGAATAAAATAAAACTTCAGAAATTGTCCAATGGTCTGGAAGTGATCATGCTGGACCAGGAACTGGCTCCGGTTTCCGCACTCTACATCAAGATCCTGGCCGGTGGAGCGGATGAAACGCAGCGCACCGCCGGCATCGCTCATATGCTGGAACATATGCTTTTCAAAGGCACCGAGAAGATAGGGACTCGCAATTACGAAGCAGAAAAGAAATACCTGGAATTGATTCAGATCTGGTCCAGGGATCTGGACCACTGGAGAATGGAACTGGAAAAAGCCCGGGAGGCGCAGGATGCCAGCGCCATTAAAGAAGCAGAAAGCAAAGTCAACCTGTGGAAATTTAGACTTCAGCTTGCTATGAAAGAAGCCGCCCGGTTTCGCATCCCCGAAGAAGACTCCCTGCTCTATTCCAAACATGGACAAAGAGGCTATAATGCCTACACCTCAAGAGATCTTACCAATTATCAGATCCAGCTGCCTTCCAATCGAATCGAAGTCTGGGCGGCCATTGAATCCGATCGACTGAAGAACTCTGTATTCCGCGAATTCTATACCGAACGCGATGTGGTCACTGAAGAGCGTCGTATGCGTGTAGAGAACGTGGCCTCCAGCAAACTGATGGAGAATTTTCTGATAGAAATCTACGGCGATCATCCTTACGGAAAGCCGCTGATAGGTCCGATGAAATCCATCGAATACTTCAACAAAGAAGATGCGGTAGACTTTTATAAGAAATACTACTCCCCGAACAATGCAGTTATCGCCGTTACGGGCGACTTTGATCCAGAATTCGCCATGCAGGTAATCGAGAAGCACTTTGGTTCCTGGAAGTCCGGACCTGTGATCGAAAGACCTGATCCTGAGGAGCCGGCCAGGCGAAAAGTGAGCATTGAGCTGAAAGAAAAGGGTTCGCCAGTGATGTACATGGCCTGGTTTAAGCCGGCGCTTCTACATCCGGATAGCCTCAAGCTGGAAGTGCTGGGAAGTATTTTGGCCGATGGTCAGGAATCTATCCTGGTCCAGAAACTGATAAGGGAAAAAAAGCTCGCTACATCCATTCGTATCTACACCGGATTTCCAGGGGAGCGTTTCACGAATCTGTTTTTTATAAGCGCGGTTCCCGCCCCGGATGTGAAATACGATACGCTGGAGACGGCTATACTCGAAGAAATTGAAAACGTTAAACATAAGGGAATAAGCGAAAAGCATCTCAAGAAAGTTCAGAAGAAAGCGCTTTCCGATTTTGCTTTTGGGCTGCGCAGTCCGGCCAAACTGGCGGATCTTCTTTCCTACTACCAGATCATGACCGGGGATTATCGCACGCTCTTTAGAAGCTACGAGCAGCTGGAAAACATCCAGGTTGCCGAAGTTCAAGAGGCTGCCCGGCAGTATTTGAAGCCGGAATGGATCATGAAGGCAAGACTGATTGGCGAGGATTAAGTCGATTTGATGGAACGAAAAAGAAGATCCATGGAAGCAAAGCCCCGCCAGAAATCGGATTCTGATGCGCACAAAACAGAAATCAGATTCTGATGCGCACTGAGCAGATATCGGCTTCTAATGGGAATTGCATTGAACTCAGTTACCATTGGCCCCGGATCAGGATTCCCGAAAAAAATGCGAAGATCAGGACTCGAAGCGAAAACCCGGGGATCAGAATTCAAAGCAATATACCGATACCCACAGATTAAGGATGGCATCGGGATAGGAAAACAGCAAGCAAACCAGGAAGCAGCTAGCATCGGAAAGGCATATAAAACCATAAAAAGGTATATAGATGGAATACACACATAAGCAGCGAAAACAATCCAGGAAACATCGAGAGGACTACAGATCGGACGGGAGGGTAGCGTTACAGATCCCGGCCGCTCTACTGCTCGCTTTACTGGTTCTGGCGGTTGTGCCCGCCGCTTCCTTTGCCCGCAGCGCCGACAGTTCCGTGCTTTCCAATATTCAGATCCCGGAGTTGGACTTCACGCCGCCGCCGGTGGATACCAGACAACTGGCCGCTCATGCAACACTCTATCGATTGCATAACGATACCCTCCCTGTGGTCCGTCTGCGAATTGTAATCGAAGGCGGCGAAGATCTGGAACCGGTTACGGAGGCCGGAAACCTGGATGCCATGGCGGCGTTGCTTTCCAGCTCCGGCGCCGGCAAGCTTTCTGCCGAAGAAATGGCGGCGAATCTGGCTCTGCTGGGCGCAAGTATCAGCACTTCGGTTTCGGACCAGGCCTGGGAGATTCAGTTAAGCGCCATGCGCGAAGATTTCCCGGAAGCGCTCAAGCTTCTGGAGCTGCTTCTTACCGAGCCCGATTTTGACCAGTCCAGCCTGGATACAATAAAGAACCAGATGATCAGCTCCATTCGTAGCCGAACGGATTCGCCGGATACCATCGGTTTTTTGAAGCTAAGCGAAATCATGTACCCGGACACACGACGGGGTTATGCCATCCAGGAAAATGATGTGGCGGCGATCACCCTGGAATCTACCAGGCGAACGCTGCAGGATAGACTGCAGAATGCTCGCTACCATATTGCTCTCGATGGCGATTTTCAGGGACTGGGAATCGAAAAGCGACTGGTGGATTTGCTGCGCAAGTTACCGGTACCCGGGAAGCCTTTAACCGTTCTTCCGGACAATGGATTCCGGATCCCGGAAGGGAAGAATCCCTACCGCGGCAAGATTGTGCATGTTACCGGGGAATTTTCGCAATCGCTTCTAATCGTTGCCAGTCCCACAGTAGCCCACAACGAAAAATCCTTCTACACAATGCAGTTGGGCAATCATATCCTGGGTGGGGGATCGTTCACATCCAGGCTAATGCAGGAAATACGGGTGAAGCGGGGACTCGCTTATTATGCCTATAGCTTCAATCGCTCCAATGCTTCGGACGGATATCTGGCTGCCGTCAGCGCAACGCGCTCGGATCGAGCTGGCGAAACCTTGAAGCTCATTCTAAGTACCATTGAAACAATGAAAAACGATGTGGACAGTGGCGATGTAAACCGGGCCCGCACTGCGATTCTGAATTCCCTGGTTTTTCTCTACGACAATCCTTCGGAGATACTCTCAGATCATATTCGATTTCAAATCGATAAGATGCCCGAGGATTATCTGAATCAGTTCCCCGCACGCCTGAAGGAAGTAAGCCCGGCTGAAATCAAGTCCGCCTTCAAAGCAAACCTGAACAGGGACGATCTGTTCATTGTGGTCGTTGGTCCGGAATCCCTGGCCCGAGACTTGAGGAACATCGCTCCGGTAATCACTGTAAAGGCGGAGTCAAACTGAGTTTGACTCCGATCCGGGAGCCGATGGTAGCAGCCCTTCAATAGCAGGGCGCTGATCAGGTCCAGGTCGGTATTCCTGTTCCAAGGGGAATGCCGACCTGGGCAATAGCATGGAGGTTCCAGCAAGGCAAGCTACGGCAAGGAAACCACGATTCTTGAATTCAATCCTGGAAGCATAATGCGATTATCCGAATACAAATACAGAAATTATAAATTCCTGGGCTGCTCCGAAGGCGGAGTCCATACAGCCATGGCCCTGCCCCAGTACAAATTGATGTTCGATGTAGGCGTGGGTCATACGCGTCTGACGGATTTTCAGCGATTGCTTCTCACCCATGGCCATCTGGATCATAGCAGCGGTCTGGCTTACTATGTGTCGCAACGAGCGCTTCGAAGACTGGAGCCCCCCGATATCTACTGTCCGCCGGAACTGGCGGACCCTCTCAAAAGGATTTTCGATATCTGGGCCGAAATCGAAGGCTTCGAGGCGGGCTACAAGCTTCATCCGGTCAACTACGATGACTATTACAAGCTTCAGGGAAACGTATACTTCAAGGCCATTCGCAGCATTCACCGTGTTCCGTCCAACGGATATACGATCCTGGAAAAGACTCGAAAGCTAAAAGAAGAGTTCCAGGATTTGCCGGGTCATGAGATCGCCTCGCTTAAACAGAAAAGGGACGACCTGTTCTACGATCACGAAAATCCGATCATCACCTTTTCCGGCGATACTCAGATCGAGTTTGTGCTGCAAAATGAACTGGTTCGGCGCTCAAAGATTCTCTTTCTGGAATGCACCTACGTGGATGAAAAGAGACCAGTAGAAAGAGCCAGAGAGTGGGGACACATTCATCTATTTGAAATCGCCGAGCATGCGGAAGCCTTCAAAGATGTGGAGCATCTGTTTCTGATTCACTTTTCGCCGCGATACAGACAGGAAGTGGTGATTCAGCAGATCAAGGAAGTACTACCGGAATGGCTGGCCCAGAAAACCACTCCATTTCTCTATTCCAGGGATATTCGAAACATCCAGCCAGCTAAAAGATAGAAGGCTCAGCTACCGGTGAGCGCCACAGCGCTAGCAAGATCCAGTTTACCTTCATACACAGCTTTGCCGGTAATAATGCCCGAAAGCCTGCTTTGATTCAGGGCCAGCAAGTCTTTGATATCCTGCAGCGAGGAGATGCCGCCGGATGCAATTAGCCGGAACCTGAAATTGGTCAGAATCGCCTGGATCTCGTCCATGGGCGGACCGGACAGCGTTCCGTCCGTGGCGATGTTCGTATAAATCACTTCATTTACGCGCATCTGTTCAAGAGTGGCGAAGTAATCCATGGCTTTGAACTGGCTGGCTTCCTCCCATCCCGAAAGCCGCACGATGCCATCTTTGGCATCCACACCCACAATGATGCGTTCGGAAAAGTCGCGCAAGGCCTGCTCCAGGAAGGCCGGGTCCTTTACGGCAGCAGTGCCCAGGATGGCGCGATCGAATCCGGACTCCAGGACTTCGCGCACGGTGTTTAGATCACGAATACCACCGCCCAGTTGAAGCTCCGCCGCCTCTTTGGCGGCCTGGACGATTTCCTCGCGAGCGGCCCGGTTCACCGATCGATCGCCGGATCGGGCCGCATCAAGATCCACAACATGAATTCTTCGTACGCCGCTTTGGAGGAATCGCTCCACCGGAGTAGTAGGACGCTCTTCGTAGACTGTGGATTCGGAATAATTGCCCTGATGAAGCCGCACCACGCGACCTCCCAGCAAATCGATGGCCGGTATAATTCTGGTTCTATTCATATATTTTAATACTTTTGCGGAGCGCGATTTCTTTGACCTGGGTCTTGCCGTAAATCCAGCTCATTAAATCGATTTCACCCAGCCCTCCAGAAAGGAAAGCCCGGAGCGATCAGATTTTTCCGGGTGGAACTGCGTGGCAACGATATTGTCTTTCCTTACCGCGGCGGGAAAGCGAATGCCCGCATACTCGGTGTAAGCCGCTACCACGGACTCGGGCACTTCTGCTGCATGGTAGGAGTGAATGAAATACATCCAGTCCCCCTCTTGCAGACCCGAATTGGGCGCGCATCCCTGGAGTGTGTTCCAGCCCATATGAGGCACTCGGCCCTGTCCCGGGGGGAAGCGGCGAATCAGGCCGGGAATTAGAGCGAGCCCGGAAACCAGGCCTTCACCCATGGAACCGTCCGCATTGTGCACCTCGGAGGAGTCGTGGAAGAGAACCTGAAATCCTATACAAATGCCCAGAAGCGGTCGGCCAGAATCCAGATAACGTCGGAGATGATTCTCTTTTTCCCCTTTCAAGTTTTCCATGGCGGCCTGGAAGGCTCCGTCGCCAGGAAGAACCAGGGCATCGCAATCGTCTATGGCCTCCGCCCGGGATGTAAACTCAACCCGGGAACTGTAGAGTCTCAAGGCTTTCACGATGGAATGAATATTACCCATTCCATAATCCAGTACTACGATTTTTTTGTCGGCCATACGCAAACCGACCCGGGAAGAATCAGGCCGCAGCTTCTATACGTTCCGGGCCCGGCTCTCCGGTCCAGTCTTTTCCATAGCGGAAAGGCCGGATCCCCTTGACGATACCAACAAAGCTGAGCAGTCGAAGCACATAGTAAGTGATGTCCACTTCGTACCAGCGAATGCCCTGGCGACAACTATACATGCAGTAATGGTGATTGTTATGCCAGCCCTCTCCCAGCGTCAAAATTGCCAGAAAGAAGTTGTTACGACTATCGTCTGAAGTGCGGAATCTACGCGAACCCCAGACATGCGCAAGCGAGTTGATGGTGAATGTACAATGGGCCAGAACGATAACGGAAAGAACCCAGCCCCAGAAGAAGTAGGCCCAGCCGCCAATAAGATACAGCGAAACGGCCAGAACCGTGGTCGGAATCCAGTGGTACCTATCCAGAAATCGTAGCTCGGGGAACTTGAAGAAGTCCTTTATACGATTGGAATCGTATTCGTCGTGCTCGTTGGTCAGGATCCAACCAATGTGCGAATAGAAGAATCCCTTCTGCACCGGCGAATGAATGTCCTTTTCAGTGTCCGAGTAGCGATGATGGTCTCGATGATTGGCAGCCCACCAGAGCACGCCTTTCTGCATACTCATCTGTGCCATGAAGGCAAATATGAACTGCCAGAATCGATTTAATTCATAGCTGCGATGGGAGAAATACCTGTGGTAAGAGGCGGTGACGAAAAACATCCCCACGGTATAATTCACGGCAAGCAGGGCTACGTACTCCCACTTGAACGGAAAGAAGAACACCCCGAGGCACATCAGGTGCAGGATCAGAAAGGGTATGACAAAACCAAATTTGTAGTTTTTCAGCGATTCCACGAATAATGAGATCCAGCTCAACTGAACAGGTTGCAAAAAAAGCCCAATGAGGCCAATCGGACAGGATTTTTTCCAGGGTTTTGCCCTAACCTTTGACGGGATTATTTAGCTTCATAAAGACTTGGTCCGGCCATCCGACCTGGCCCGAGCCGCGGCCAGGCACCCTGGAGGAGCCCAGCCGGGTGCGAGTTAAACGCGGCGCCCGGGCGTTATGCGAACTCTTTAAGGCGAACCGACGCCAATACGCCAGCCGGGTGCGAGATAAAGGCAGAGCCCGGGCGTTATGCGAACTCTTTAAGGCGAACCGCCGCCAATACGCCGGTCGGGGGCGAGTAAAACGCGGCGCCCCGGCGTTATGCGAACTTTTTAAGGCGAACCGCCGCCAATACGCCAGCCGGGTGCGAGATAAAGGCAGAGCCCCGGCGTTTTACGAACTCTTTAAGGCGAACGGTCGCCAGAGCGCCAGCCGGGTGCGAGTTAAACGCGGCGCCACGGCGTTATGCGAACTCTTTAAGGCGAACCGACGCCAATACGCCGTGGCCCTACGTCGCCGAAACCAGGTTGCGCCCCAGAAGGCGCGCTACTTCGGTTAAAGACGTACGCTATGCGAACTGTTTAGGAGTAACCGGATGCCAGGTTCCCGGGCAGCTTATTCCAGAACGCCTTTTGTTGAAGCAATCTGGCCCTGGCGGCGCTCATCTACAGCTATGCCCATGCGTAGCGCATGCCCCAGAGCTTTGAAAACAGCTTCATGGATATGGTGACGATTATCGCCGTAATGCACAAGTACGTGCAGATTCATGCGAGCATTCATGGCAAATTTCTGCAGAAACTCCAGAGAGAGCTCGGCATCGTAAATGCCAAACTTGCCTTCCTTTATACTGTCCGGACCTTTGTAGGTAAAATTAAACCGGCCGCTGAGATCCAGCGCCACGGTGCAGAGCACCTCGTCCATGGTAAGGGTAAAATGGCCGTACCGATGAATCCCTTTCTTGTCGCCCAGAGCTTCATAGAGCAGTCCGCCGAATACGATGGCCGTATCTTCGACGGAATGATGACAATCGATGCCGATATCGCCGCGAAGCAGCAGATCTATGTCGATCAGGCTCTGCCTGGTAATATGCGAAAGCATATGATCGAAAAATGGAATCTCCGTATTCAGACTGGCCTTGCCAGATCCATCCAGATCGATCTTCATCTGGATTTTTGTTTCGGATGTCTCTCTTTTCTTCTCTGCTACTCTCAAGCCAGGCTCCTGCTACTAAGATGGCCCGCCGAACGGACGCACTGGTACCAATCTAAACATCGGCTTTCCATGCGACCGTTCTAAAGCGGGCCCGCGCTCAGTTCCTTTTTTTGGGTCCCTTGCGAATCTTCATGGTTATTTCTTTGTGCCATTTCTCTTTGGCATCCCGCTGAGCGGCCTTGCCTTCATCGGCCACGGGCTTTTTTCGTTTCTTCCGAAACTCCTGTAGCCTCTGTACCTCTGCATGCATGGCTTTGTAGCTCTCCAGAAGGGACGGATTCAGATCGCCATTCCGAACAGCCTCCTGCACGGCGCAACCCTGCTCCTGTTCGTGTTTACAGTCCCGGAACCGGCAATTAGTGGCCAGTTCCTGAATGTAACCAAAGGGTCCCTCCTCGGGCAGGGCATCCAGTCCCAGTTCGCGCATTCCGGGAGTATCCAGGATTCCATATCCGTCTGGATGCAGAATCCAATCCCGCCGTGTAGTGGTGTGCCGGCCCTTTCCGGTGCTTTCACTTACGTGGGATACGTCCTGCGTCTGCCGTCCCAGAAGCGCATTTACCAGAGTGGACTTTCCGGCGCCGGACGGGCCCAGAAAACAGGTTAATGCCACCGGAGGTCCCGCCTGGCCCGTAGTCTCCAGGGTCCGGAGAATGGAACGGACAGACTGAATCGAGTCAGGATCGGTCATGGAAAGCAAATGGATGTTTGCGGCCGAAACCAGGCGGCTCAATCGATCCACGATATCCTGGAGTTCCCGCTCATTCGGAATCAAATCGCACTTGGTAATGGCAATTCGCACGGGCACGCCGCCGGCTACGTTCAAGTAGCGCAGGCAGCCTCCGTCGGACAACGGGCGGTCCGCTGGCATTACAATCCATACAAGATCGACATTGGCGGCCATGATTTGCGAATCGCTACCGCCGGCCTGCTTTCTATGCAGCAGGCTACGACGAGGAAAGACCGATTCCACAAGAACCTGATCCCGGTCAATGGGCCGACAACGTATCATGTCGCCCACCGCCGGTAGAACATCCCCGCCTTCCATGAGATCCGCCGGATCCAGCGCAGGCAACATTTGAAACCGACCGGGCAAAAGAGCCCTGAGCTCCGGACCCGGGTCAGGTCTTTCGCGCAGCCGCCCGGAGCCATCTGCTTCGGTAAGCGAGACTATACCATATTCGCTACCGTAGTGTGCGGTGACGATGCATTGAATTTCTGAATTTGTTTCCATTGGTTTGATTCCCGGGCTTTACGCCCATGCCTTTCGGCCTGTGGACACACCTTCTCCGGCTGCTGGGGCAGTGTTTTTTCGGGAAGATGCGAGAATCAAACAATCATATGCAAGAGGGCTCTCACGAACCTGATCGCACAGTAATCCAGGGCCGGCAGTCCGTCAAAGCATTATTTTGATTGTCAGCCTGAGCGTCCTTCGGACTCTGTCCGAACCGACCTTGCCCAGGTGGCGGAACTGGTAGACGCGCTAGTTTCAGGTACTAGTGGGAGTAATCCTGTGGAGGTTCAAGTCCTCTCCTGGGCACAGTAAGGCGGCTTTTCAGGCCGCCTCTTTTCCTTTACTTCTAATTGTGCGACATTTCCGCTAGAGTAGGCCTCCGGCGAATCCGGGGAGTCATGACTTACAGACGGGTTCGAAAAGCGGGATCCGTCTTTTTCATTGTTGGGTGTCGTCGGATTGGAACTCTGCCCTGCCCTCAGGTTATTGCCGATTCCTTAGTGAAGCCCGTCCTTGATCGCTGCAGAGATCCGAAATCCAGGACGAGCCCACGCAAACGTAGCTACCCCGCCACAGCCGCAGGATTTCACAGGGCGCTCCGTTTCAGAGAATTCGCTGTGAATTCGGTCTTTCTCGCATGACTGCGAAAGAGCAATACAAAATAGAAGACGATGGGCGCCAGAAGCCAGATCATCTGAGGGAGCAAAGTCAGCTCCATGCCTCCTACTTCGACAATGACGGGACTCCACCAGGTGGACCTCCATTCCCAGGCCCCCATGGAGAGACTGAGCATTTCCACGCCGAATTCCTGGATCTGCCCCCAGGCCAGGAGTATGCCGAGATCCCACCAGGAAAATCGCTGGAACGCTTCCTGGCGAAAGACTCGAACCAGGAACCATCCGGCCAGAAATATTCCGCCGTCCCACAGAGAGTGAAAGCCCGCGCAGAGCCACCACGCTAGCGGAGGCTCGTTCAAATAGACCACGATGGAATGCGAATCATAAGCTGCCCACGCATTGAACGGAAATTCCCAGAAGGCGCCGAGTAGCGAACCGAGCAGAAAAACAGAGATTATATTGGGATCCCTGCCCTGTTGCTTCCGCTGACCCCGGAAAAAGACAGCCAAGGTCAAAACGATGGCTCCCGCATAGTTCATCCAATAAAATATAGAAATGTCCATGAGTCCCGCAGCCATCCTATTGTTGAATGAATATTCAGTCAATCCATTCGAAACCCGGTGCCGGGTTCCGTGTTTCATGTTTTTGACACATTCCCGGGGTTGCGCCCCTACCGGCTGCAGATCCTGCGCGAATAGACAGATCCTGCGCGAATAGACAGATCCCGTCCATCTGCCTATAGCGCTGTCAACTCGCTTCCGGAGATCCAGGTCAGTAGCAAAGAGGGGCACAGACGATCTCCGTCTCAAGGCTTAAGTATCCCCAGGAGTTCTTTGCGGAGCCTGGTGACTGAAATCTCCGGTTTCAAGAAAAGTCTATGAGTAAGGCCGTCGGCGAAACAAATGACCAGGTCCGTAAGCGCTTCGGGATCCGTCTTTCGAACCATACCCAGTTGCATGAAATCCTCAAGCTGCTGACGTACCACGCTGCGATAGAATTCGAGATAATCCAAAAACAGCGAATGAATTCGATCATTTCTGGAAGTCATGGCCAGGAATTGAAACCAGATGGAGGGATTCCCCAATTTCTGATCCCAGAGGCGCATCGGGTTAAACAATAGGTCCTGAAAGCTCTTGAATCGTTTCCCCGGCGAAGGTAAGCGAAGGTCCTTTTCAAGAACCTGTTCTTTGATCTCTTCGACCATGGCGCGAAACAACGCTTCGATTAGATCGTCCTTTGTTTTGTAATAGTGCATGATCAGACTGGGCGGGCAGTCCATCCGAGCCGCCACTTTTGCTATGGAGGCGCCCTCCAGGCCAAGTTCGCTAATTGCCGCGGCAAAATGAGACAAAATCTCGGATTCTCGTTGGTTTCGAATATCGCTACGGGCACTCATAGAATGCACCGGGTTGGCTCTGGATCATTGTGTCATGGAGTTTTCAACCGCGAACGATCGGATTCGGGCAGATCGTTGTCCTGGATGCTGCTGAAAAAGAATCATTTTCAGGTAGACGGAGGCAGCCCAGGGTACATAGACTGGGCTCTTCCCGGCTACAGGCTTTAAACAGTGGCCCTGGCAAGGACGTCTGGTCTAATGAATCCCGGTCTGATTATTTCTGTCCATCCGCTGATCTCTCGGCTCACTTTGCTACTCGTGCTTTCGGGCATTCTGCTTCAGGGCTCCCATTGCGCAGGAGGCGGAAAGAAAGATCGCTCCGACCTGGTTCGTCCGGCCAGCCTGAGTCTGTATCCCGATGAGGACCCCGAAGGCGATCGCACGGGAGTCTATTATGACAAAGAAAAGCTAAAAGTGGCGCTGGCCCATTCCCATGAACCGGAAGAGATCCAGGAGATTCACAATCAGCTAATGCAGTTCGACAACTGGATGGAGCGCACCGCCCGAATTTATGGAATCTCCACCGTAACCGTGGCCATCGTAAACGATCAAAACGTTCTCTATCAGCGAGGCGTGCATGCGAATCTGCATCGCAAGTATCCGGTAGTTTCCTTTACGAAACCCTTCACGGCTGTGGCCATACTGCAACTGGCGGAAAGACGCCGACTGGATCTGGATGCGCCGGTAAACACATACGTGCCCAATTCCGTTTACTATCATCCCCGCTGGGATCAGGTAACCGTACGGCATCTACTAACCCATACATCCGGAGTTACAGAAGGCGGAGCCCGCATCGCTCCGCCCGGAACCATGTTCGCATACTCCAACAACGGCTACCGTCTCCTGGGACGGGTCGTTCTGGCGGTGTCCGGATTACCGGTGCATCGGTATTTCCAGGAGTTCATAGTTCGACCCATGAACATGAAGCATACAGATAGCGGATACAAAACCGATGGCGCCGCCGGAATGTGGACCTCCACCACAGATTTGCGAAAGTTCCTGATCATGCATCTGGCCAGAGGTTCCTTCGAAGGTAAATCCATCATCAAAGAAAGCAGCTACAACCAGATGTTTGGCACTCCAGCCGCACGGCCCAACTGCGAATTTGTGGAGTATCGCGGAGTGGCCTGGCGCATCTGGTCGGCACGCGGAAAGCCGCTCCTTGTGAACCACGCCGCGCTCTGGTACGGCATGGGCGGAACCATGCAGTGGTATCCCGAATACAACCTGGGCTGGATCTTTATGAGCAATCCACAGTCCCACAACCATCCGGCCTTTCGCGCATTCTATCTACAGATGCGAGCGCGACTGAATAATCTGGCCGTCACTATTGGTCACATCAAGGACAATCCAAACTATATCCGCCCCTGCTACTACCAGACCGTAACCTGGTAGATCCCTGCTATGCTAAAGATTGTGCGACTCGGAAGTTACGTTAACCCAACGGACGAAATCGGACACTACCAATTGGATCGCACCGGCCTTCGGTGATTTGCGCCCTCTGGCAAGGATAAACGATGGGGAACCTCAGCGTAACTTCAGAGGCTTAAAGTCTATCTGCCTTGCGGCGACGATTGCTCCGTCGCTTTGCTGCCGCAGAACCACCAGTCTAAAGTTGCCGGTTCCGTAGTCAGGCTCGAGACGTTTTGTATAGCGCACCGAAACATCCGCAGTCTGCGGCGGCGCCCCGGTCGCCGTTGGCTCAACAGTCTCCGCCGTGTCTAAATGCCAGAAGTCATGAACTACCCCGTCGTGCGACAATCTACGGTTGGCATTTTCGCCCCGGGGCACCGAATTGCTCAGTCCGTCCTGAACCAGAGCCAGCTGCAGAGACTCCTCGCTTGTTAATGGCTCATTCAGGGTTACAACAACCAGGGGCATTTTCCGGTTCAATTCGATCTGAATATTGATTTCGGACTGCCCTGACTGCTGGCGCGGATCCGATGGCTGACGGATATAATTGCGGATCCTTGCTTCGGAATGACCGACTGTTTCGAATCGACCATCGATTACCATTTGGGGGGTGTAGATACCCCGCAAGCCCAATCGTTCGGCATAGAATTCCTGGCGTTCGCTGGCCGTTTTGCTGGAGTAAGGATCTTTCCAGCCCAGTCGATTCCAGTAATCGACATGATGCGAAAGCACAATAACCTCTCGTCCATCGATCTGTCCCTCCTTTCGTAACCTGGCAAGAAGGGCATCCGCCGGCGGACAACTGGAACATCCCTGGGAAGTAAAGAGCTCCAGAACCACCGGGCCGTGCTGGTCGATGGAAGTTTTCCGCTCCAGAGGATTTGCGGCAGTACCGTTATTGTTTCCGGAACAAAGTGCGAGAAATGCGCTCCCGGCCGAAAGGAGCAGAAATCGGATCAGGCGCCGGCTAAAATGTCTAGAGCCCCGGGCCCGACCGGTATACTGAAGGAAAAAACCGACATTCTCAGAGTTCATGGTAGTGTTGGCTTTCATGGCGTTTTGGCTTTCACGAAACGGCTGGCGCTGATGGTACGGGCAGCATTCACCAGACTGCTGGCGCTCCACTAAAAGGTTTTTCTATAAGAACGGAACTCCACGAAAGTGGTTCTTTCCTTCCGGATCATCGGTTACATCAGTTTCGCATTCGGCCTTCGCCGAAGCATCGATTCGCCAACCAATCCATACCCCCGGTCATCGATGTACAAACCAATGCCGAGCCCACAGTAGTTAATGCGCAGACCATTCCATACCTGGAGTAATCGCAATGAAGCTTGTTTTATTCGGCTGCAGGGGGAGCGCCAGATTCCGGGTTTCACAGATTCAGCATCCGAGCCCCGGGGATGGATCAGGAAAAGTTCTTCATGTGTTCTATTAGCTTTTTACTTTCGTTAGGATCACAGATAAAAAAAACTGCTAAAACGATAGTTACTCAATTGACCAATGCTTCCGGTCCTGGTTGCTTTACTTCACTGACCGGCGCAAAGGTACGGGCGCGAAATTGCGACAATCGCTTGCCGGATCAAGCATTCGGAGCGGACCAAAAGCCTCCATCGTAACCGTTATTTCCGGTGGCGGTGAACCTTCTAACGGCAAGGCAGGGTCTGGCAAACGGGAACGAAACACGCAGGACCCACTGGCGGCACATTAAATGATTCGAATTATCCATTTCTTCGTAAGACAGAGACTTTTTATCAATCTGCTGGTTGTGATGATACTTCTGGCAGGAACCCGAACCATACTCAATATGAATAGGGAGGCTTTCCCGAACGTAAACTTTGACCGGGTATCCATTACCACGATTTATCCCGGAGCGTCCCCGGATGAAATCGAACAACTGGTCAGTATTCCCATCGAAAAAGAGCTGCGATCGATCAGCGGGCTGGACAAGGTAAACTCCTACAACCTGGAAAACATTTCGGTATTCGTGCTTGAGATTGACCCGGATGCCTCGGACAAGAAGAAAATCATCGACGATATCAAAGACGGAGTGGATGCCACGGTGGACGATTTGCCCGCCAATGCTGAGCTTCCCATTGTAGAAGAGATTACATTCGATACTCAACCGGTGATCGATGTGGCCCTTTTTGGCGGCGACGGGGACCTGGAAGACTACCGCAAGCTCAGGCAAACCGCGCAGCATCTGGAAGACTATCTATACGACATCGACGGCGTGGCCGAGGTCGAGCTTTACGGTTACCGGGACCGAGAATACCTGGTAGAGGTCCAGCCCGAAGCCCTGCGAAGGGACCGGATCGGCTTCAATGACGTAATCCAGTCCATAGCCAATCGAAACCTGAACCTGCCGGGCGGAGTCATCCGAAAAGGACCAAACGAATATCTCCTTCGCACAAAGGAGCAATACAAGAATGCCGATGAAATCGCTCGCACGGTGGTGCAGGCAAACATTGGCGGCGGCGTCCTTCGAGTCGCTGATCTTGCCCGGGTGATTGACACCTACGAAGAGCCGGATTTACTGGAGCGCTTCGGGGCCCAGCCGGCCATCATCATGAAGGTCTGGAAAAAGCAAGAAGCGGATATGCTCATTCTGGCAGACGCTTTAAAAGGGCAGCTAAACGATTACAGGAAAACGCAGCTCCCGGAAGGAGTAAAGCTCCAATCCTTCAATGACCAGAGCCGCTTTGTGCGAACAAGGCTTTCCAGCCTGCTAATCAACGGCGGCATCGGTTTCGCCCTTCTTGCCATCACATTGATCCTTATCCTTGGAGTGCGGATGAGCTTCATTGTAGGTATGTCCATTCCGGTGGCCTTCATGGTTGCCTTTATGGGCATGTCCGTGGTAGGGATCACTCTGAACGTTATATCCATGTTTGCCCTGGTAATGGTTCTGGGTATGATCGTGGATTTCTCGATTGTAGTGGCGGAGAATGGCTTTCGCTACATGGAAGAGGGATACGATCGGGTGGAAGCTGTGGAAATGGGCACCGCGGAAGTATTCTGGCCGGTAACTACCACTCTACTCTGCATTACTGCCGCTTTCTTTCCCCTGCTCTACATGACCGGCATTGTGGGCAAATTCGTCTGGTCCATTCCCATGGTGATCATCCTGTGTCTTTGCGCCAGCTGGCTGGCCGCCATGTTTATCTTGCCCAGTCACCTGGAAACATTCGCAAGGGTAGACGATGCGGATCGACTGGAAGGCACTTCGCAATCCAGAGCAAATCCTGCGCTTAACGGCGGCGACAACAGCTTACAAACAACGGCCAATGGCGGTGGATCCGATGGCGGCTTTTTCGGTAAACTCACCGATAGGTACGCCGGCTTTCTGAACTTCTGTCTGGAACGAAGGTATCTGGCTGTGGGATCATTGATCGGCGTTTTCTTTCTATCTCTTGTGCTGGCCGGTGTAGCTCTGGGATTCGTCTTCTTTCCGGGCGGCGGAGGCGAAGGAATACTGGTTCGCACAAGAATGCCCCAGGGAACGAATCTGCAAACCAATCTGGAAGCCCTCAAACCCCTGGAACGATTGGCCCTGGAGACTCTGCCTCCGGAAGATCTGGAATCGATGCAAACTCGAGTGGGCGTGGAACTGGCCAATCCCACGGACCCGGCGCCTTCGGAAGCCACGCACCGGGGCACGTTGATTCTGAACCTAACGCCGGTGGGCGAGCGGGAAAAGGAAGCCGGAGATATGCTGGCGGCCCTGCGAAAGGCAGCCGAGAAAGGTCGCAAAGAAGGCACGGTCCATCCCGATCTAACGCTGGACTTTCGAGTACAGGAAGGCGGGCCCCCTGTGGGCATGCCGGTGAACGTAGAGATTCGCGGGGACGATATAGAAACGTTACGAAAGATTGCCGACGAATACATGGCCTATTTGAGAACCATAAACGGAGTATTCGATGTATCCACCGATCTCGAGCCCGGGAAGCTGGAGTATCGATTCGATGTAAATGAAGTAAAGGCAGCCCGCTCCGAGCTAAACGTGGCCAACATCGCAACAACCATTCGAGCCGCTTTCGACGGAGCCATCGCCACCACGGTCAATGAAGGCGAAGACGAAATCGAGGTCCGCGTCAGATTTCCGGACCGAGCCCGAAAGGGGGAAGAGAACCTTCGCGAAGTCTACGTTTCCAACAACAAAGGCGGTCTGGTTCCGCTGAGCGCTGTCACCGACTGGGGCGAGCCTACGCCCGGCTACAGCATGATCAATCGCCTCAACTTTCGACGTGTAGGCAAAGTACAGGCAAACGTAGAAAAAGACACCATCACATCTGCTGAAGTAAATGCAAAACTAATAACGAAGTTCGCAGACATTGAAAAACGATACCCGGGATACACCATAAACTACGGGGGCGAAGAAGAAGACCGAAATGAATCCCTGGGCAACCTGGCGGTGCTATTTGGCTTTGCAATGCTCACCATTTATATGATCCTGGCCAGTTTCTTCCGGTCGCTCATTCTGCCGGTGGTGGTAATGAGCGCCATACCTTTTGGTCTTGTGGGGGTGATACTTGCGCTGCTGGCGCACAACGAGCCGCTATCATTCATGTCTTTGCTGGGGGTAGTCTCACTGGCCGGCGTTGTGGTCTCCAATACCCTGGTTCTGGTTCAGTTCATCATTAATAGAAGAAAAGAAGAATCAGATCTGCAAACCGCCATTGTACGAGCTGGCTCCATGCGCTTCCGTCCGGTATTGCTGACATCGCTAACCACTGTTCTGGGTTTGATCCCCACTGTGTACGGAATCGGCGGAGAGGACGCCTTTGTGGCGCCGCTGGCCCTGTCTTTTGGCTACGGATTGATCTTTGCCACTTTCATTACACTGGTTCTGGTACCCTGCCTGTATTTCATTGCCGAGGACTTCAAGGTGCTCATGGGGCGAATGCTGGAGCGATTCGGTATTTCCCTGCCCGCGCCACCGCAATGATCCAGGCCGCAATAGGAGGGGGACACTCGGCCCGCATGACGGGGCCGTTGTCTCACCGCAGGGTATCAACCGCGCAAAACGGACGACGAATCACTTCCTCAGAACCCGGCTGGGCAAGGTAGTCCGGGCCTTCCCCTTACGGGCGGAGCGGTAAGAGGCCACCATCCGCAGTGCGCCGGTCTCCAGAATCAATTCTACCTCAAGATGGCTCCCAGACCTTTTAACCGCTCACTGAAGAATATTACAGAAATTCCCCGTTAGCTCCAATAGCTGCGTCCGGTTGCAAAAAAAATGGAACCACGGAGCCGGCCAGGCGTCTAAGCCCCGGACCTGGTCCAATGAATCTCTGGCTGCAAAGTCCGGAAAATGACGACTCCAAAATCCCAAAATCGGCTCCGTACTCAGTAGTTTAGAAAAACAGAATTGCAAAAATCCCAGCTTCTTTTCGAATTGTTGGGACTCACCGGGCGGAGCTGTGTACGAGCGACAAAAAATGCGCAACAATTGCGCAAATGGGCACAATTGTTGGTATGCAGAGAAATCCGATCACTATCCGTGTGGATTCCTTCTCCCCCGGCAAGCTGGCGCTTCGATTTTCTTACAACGAAGAAATCCAAGCCCAGCTTCGGCAGATACCAGGAGCATACTACTCGAGAGAGCATAGATGCTGGGCAGTGAAAGCAGATGTGGAACCACTAAAGCAGCTTCAGCGTTCCTTCGATCTCAGGATCATCCATTCCGGTAAACTTGCCCTATTAGACCTCAAGCAGGAGCTCAAGCTAAGGAGATACAGCAATCAGACGGCATTGTCCTATGAGTGGATCAACCGACGGCTAATTATCTTCACAGGGAAGCGTCCCAGAGATATCGAGGCCGCCGATGTCAGGCGATTCCTGGTTGAGTGGGCCGAAGCGGCAGAGCTCTCAGACTCCACCTATGGGCTCGCCCTGTCTGCCATTCGATTCTACCACGGCAAGGTGCTGGGCAAGCGAGCGATCTATAAGATCGGTCACGGAAAACGAGGCCGCAAGCTACCGGGCGTTCTGAGTCTCAGTGAAGTTCAACGGATACTGGGTTCCACCGCGAACCTGAAGCACAAAACAATTCTGACCCTGGTCTACTCCGCCGGTCTACGCGTAGGCGAAACGTCCAATTTGCGGGTCCATGACCTGGACTTCCAGCGTGGAGTAGTAAATGTCCGATCCGGAAAAGGGAAAAAGGACCGAATCAGCCTGTTTCCTGAGTCGGCCCAGCAGCTGGCCCTGGAGTACATGAAGGTCTACCGCCCCGGACGATGGCTCTTTGAAGGTCAGGAAGCCGGCCCAATGCACATCAGATCGCTGGAAAAGATTTTCCAGGTAGCTCTGAAGCGCGCCAATATTCAGAAGAATATCTCCATTCATGGGTTACGGCATGCCTTTGCCACTCACCTTCTCGAACAAGGAATAGACCTGCGCTATATCCAGCAACTCCTGGGTCATGCATCGGCCAGAACGACCCAGGTTTACGCTCATGTCTCTACCGGTAAACTAAGCAGCATCAAGAGTCCGCTGGAATTGATGCGACAGGCTTCATGAATAGCCTACATAGCGCTCCGCCCCGGGCAATTAAAGACGTACTTATGCGCCATCTCGCTGCTCTCTCCGAAACCCTCAGGAAGAATTCTTCGGGGAGCTAATCTAAAAGGAGGAAGTCAAAAAATGAAAACACCAGCGTCTATACTTCTAATCATTTCGCTACTGGGTTTGATAATTTTCGGAATAGCATCTGCTGATACGATCCATACTCAGTTTTTTTCGAGCACCGACTCCTTTGGTAAAGCGGAACTAATGCAGGAATGCAGAAAGAGAGGTGAAAACGGACCGGGAGCCGTTGAAACATGTACTCTTATAGTCGAACGAGCGGCCAGTGAATATCGTCATGGGCAACGACTCTATTTAGCCACTGAATTGCTCCTATGCCTCATTCAGCTGCTCCATACCATTTCGCTCGTGGCATTCCTCAGGAATGGAAGTGTCAAACACCTGAGGCGATCCGCAATTTGGTCCTTAATCCCGGGCACCTCACCGGGTCTGGTTTTGGGCATACCCTTCGGTATTTGGGCTCTCTTTTCTCTAAAGCGCAACTCTCGAGTTATTGTGAGTAATCCCGAGTCATAAATAGAGCGCTCAATGGCGCATAACTGCACTGTAAGCGCTGCGAGCTCGGTTCGCTCGCTCCTCGGGTTTTCGCGCTTGTGCCCGGAGGGTATTCGGCCGAAGCCCGCTAGAGCTGAAATCCCTTCCCTGCCCAATCTCTGTGCGGCCTGGCAACTTCGCTTAAAGACGTACCTGTCTGGAAATTACCCGCATGTCATAACCCGAACCCATTCGGGGGGCAGGTTCGGGTTAAAGCAAGCCTCGGACGCGCAGTCGAACTTTCTATACGAACTTCAGAGGGTGCGCGTTCCACATAAAGTCTGGACAAGATTTTATGCGAACCAATGGTTCGCATAATAGAGCGTGCGGGATTTATTCGGAACTCTGTGGGTTTCGGACGAGTAATAGACGTTAGGCGGCATCGCCATAGTTATGATAATTCTCTATTTAATAATATTGGCAGCAGTGCTCGTAACCGTCACGGTCGGCCTTGTGGTTACTCTGTCCTCTCGAAAGAAAACTAAATGCCCGTCATGTGAGTATATCATTGAATCAGAGATGATGGAACCGCAGTATTGTCCAGAATGCGGCGCAAAACTCAAGAGATGAATAACAAAAAGATAAAGAAATGGATTAACCAGAACCCCGAGCTACTCCATGGTTTCGACTACAACAAAGATGGAATTGTGGATGAGCTTGAGGCGACTACTGTCTACGCTCTACTTGCCGAATACATTAAGGCGTATGAGGCAGGATCCCTCTGGGTCGGTCAAAATCAAAAAGGCAATGATATTGGTCCCCTTCCTTTGCTAGATATTCCTCGCGAATCAGTAATTCAGGTGAGACCGGCTGAGCAAGACTCCTGGCTGCCACTTGAACTCCTGCTGACTGCTCTAAACAAGCTCAAACCGAAAGTGCAATCCGCCGCAAAACCTAGCGCATCACTCAGAGCAGAGACCACCATCCGGAGAACTGTCAGAACAAGCTCCCCCAACAGAATCCTGATTTCAACAACTGATGAAATCCAGGGCTACCGTATCGTTGAACACCTTGGACTTGTTTGGGGAGTCAGTGCTCGCGCCCGAAATGCCGTCTTCGATCTCATTGCATCTTTTGATCAACTATTTGGCGGCGAAATTAGCTCTTATACGAAACTTGCAATCGACACACGGCAAGCGGCACTGGACAGAATTCTTGCCTCCGCAGCTCGCAAGGGAGCTAACGGCATCGTCCGTCTGATCTTCGACAGCAACAGCACTGCCCAGGGCTCATCTGAAGTCGTCGCCTATGGGACGGCAGTGAGATTGGTACCCAAGTAATCGTGGCGACGCCGCCTAACTGCACTTTAAGCGCTGCGGGCTCGCTGCGCTCGCTCCTCGGGTTTTCGCGCTCTCGGCCGACGGCCGCTAAAGCGAAAATCTCGGCTCTCCCCAATGCCTGTACGGCCTGGCCTCGTTGCAGCCGCGCATTTTGGGGATATTAGAATGCGCGGCCGCAAGCGCCGCTCAAACCAAATTGCGCGCCACAAAAGGCGCGCAACTTCGCTTAAAGACGTACGTTAGGCGCCATAGAAGCAAGGGCTATATCTGACAGAGAGCATGAATAAACACTTCGATCATCTCGTTCAGTTCCAGAATAGGATCGTCAGAGGCATTAATCTGGATTACGGACCAGCCCAGGAGCTGAAAGATGCTGAGCCCTTGGGAATCCAACTGGAATTCCAAGAAATCGACAATCTCCTGGCGATCCATCTAGATTTATCAACGGATGCTATCGGTATTCAGGTCTCTCCAAAATCAGAATCACATCCAAAGAGCCACCGAAGCAGTGGCCCATCCTTCTCCCGACTTGCGGGTCAGCCATTGAAACATCTCTTCATGGACTATAGGGCATCTCCAAAGCTCGCACTGTCTTCTAATTTTCCCGGGACTGCCATTGACCTGACAATTAGGTCCGCATATCTTCAATTCCAGAATTATCAGTTAGAAGTCACTGACACTTTTGCCATCTCCCAAATAGCAAAGAATGCCATCAATGTCCCCGATCTCTGGAGCCAAATCTTCTAGAATTCGCTTCTACGGCGCATAACTGCACTTTAAGCGCTGCGGCCTCGCTTCGCTCGGTCCTCGGTTTTTCGCGCTCTCGGCCGACGGCCGCTGAAGCGACAATCCATGCTCTCCCCATTTTCTGTACGGCCTGGCCTCGTTGCAGCCGCGCATTTTGGGGATTTTAGAATGCGCGGCTGCAAGCGCCGCTCAAACCAAATTGCGCGCCACAAAAGGCGCGCAACTTCGCTTAAAGAC
>MDSW01064128.1_pt1 | contig 41530 bp, 28 predicted proteins | sample 811171 | NCBI WGS metagenome assembly MDSW01 (sample SAMN05326641, study PRJNA326480) | marine metagenome | isolation source: seawater | place: Atlantic Ocean: North West | collected 2012
GAAAAAGAAAAGGAAAAAGAAAAGGAAAAAGAAAAGGAAAAAGAAAAGGAAAAAGAAAAGGAAAAAGAAAAGGAAAAAGAAAAAGAAAAAGAAAAAGATATTATACAAAAATTAGATTACAGTGATTTATATTATCCAGATATAAATGATGATGATTTTAAAAATAAAATTAACAATTTATATGAATTTAATATTCATAAAATAGATAAATTTCAAAAAATTAATAGTATTGACGAATTTAACAAAAATACATTAAAAATGTGTGGAGAATTTGAAAAAACTTATTACCAATTATTTATTAGTCATTATATATCTACGCGTACTCCATATAATAATTTACTATTATATCATGGAGTTGGTGTTGGTAAAACTTGTTCAGCAATAACACTTGCAGAAAATTTTTTAATATCACATTCTCAACAGAATGATCCCAAAATATGGGTTATAATGCCAAGTGCTTTAAGAGGAAGTTTTAAAGAACAAATATTTAGTTTATCAAATTATGATGACTATAAAGTATTATCAAATCAATGTACAGGAGACACTTATATTAAATTAACACAAATATTAAAAAAAGGAGATAAAGATAAAGCATTATTTAAACTAAAAAAATTTATAAATTCTAGATATAAATTATTTACATATGATGAATTTGCAAAACTTATAGAAAATGAATATAATAACAAAATTGTTAAAGATAAAGTTATAATTATTGACGAAGCACATAATATTAGAAATAGTACTAAAAATGAAGATAAAAGAGTTTACACAGCAATAACAAATGCATTAATGAATGGTAATAATAATAAATTAGTACTTTTATCAGCAACACCTATGTACAATGAACCAAATGATATAATAGATTTGTTATATTTATTTTTATTAAATGATAAAAGAGATGATTTATTAAAAATAATTAATCCTCCATTCCCAAATATATTTGATAAAAATGATGATATAAAAGATAATATGAAAAAAATATTAGAAAAATTATCAAATACATATATATCATATTTAAGAGGTAAAAATCCTTTTACGTTTGCTATTAAATTAACTGCAAAACAAAATGGATTTAAAATTTTAGATAAAGTAATAGAAAATGATCCAAATAATAATCCGATACCAAAAAATGATGAAAAATGGTTAGAAAAAATAGAAGATGATATCGTATTATCAGATATTTCTGAAAAACAAAAAAAATTAATTATTAATAAAAAAGAATTTAATGAAACAAATGTACTTGCAAACTTGCAACCAATGAATATAGTATATGATACATTAACAGGAAGTAGTGGATTTTCTCTATTTTTTAATAGAAATGAAACAACGGGATCTTTAAATGTAAGTTATACAAAAAAATATGAAAATGCTTTATTTCCTGATAAAGAAAATTTAGGTAAATATTCAAGTAAATTTTTAACAATAGCTAATTTTGTTAAAAATGCAAAAGGTGTAGTAGTTATTTATTCACGATTTATTGAAGGAGGAGTTTTACCTTTAGCAATTATATTAGAACATATGGGATATAACAGAGAAGGTGAAAAAAATATTTTATACAAACCTAAAATTGTTGATAATCCACCGAAATATGGATTTATACCAAAATACTGTATAATGACATCACATTCTGATATAAATAATGTAATGGGTGGTACTAGTATTGATAAATTATTGCCAATAATAAATAATCCTAAAAATTTAAATGGTGAATTGGTTAAAGTAATACTAATGACACCGGTGGCAAGCGAAGGTTTAAGTTTTTATAATACAAGAGAAATGCATATAGTAGAACCTTGGTATCATTTTAATAAAGTTAAACAAATTATAGGTAGAGGAATTAGAAATTGTAGACATAATAGTCTACCATTAGAGGAAAGAAATATGACAGTATTTATGCATGCAACATTTGATAATTATAAAACAGAAACACCTGATATACATGCATATAGAATTTCATCTAAAAAATTAATACAAAGTACGCAAATAGATAGAATTATAAGAAATAATGCTATAGATTGTGATTTAATGAAAAATATTAATTATTTTCCAAAAGATATTTTCAATTTTGATATTAAATTAATATCATCACAAAATAAAAAGATAGATTATAAATTTGGTGATGATGAAATATTAAATCCCAAATGTAATATTGATAAAAGAAATAAAAATAAATTAGGTTTTAGAAAAGAAACATATAAACATTTTATATTTAGTGTTTCAAAGAATATAAAAAAATTATTATTAGATAAAATACAAAATGGTATTGCATTTTTATCATTTAAAGAAATATTTGATGCAATAAATGTTGATGAAAAAATTTTATTTGAATCTATAAATAGTATTATTTATCCAAATAAACTAATAGAAAATTATATATTAGTATCTCATAATAATGGTATACATATAATTGATATAACAGAAAATAAACCGTTAAAATTAAGAATCGTAAATGAGAAAAAAGAAATTGCTGAAAAAATATCAGAAGAAGAAGAATTTAAATATGACTTTGAAATTGATATTAAAGATGATAGTAAATTATTATCAAATACTATATTAATATACTTATCATTTAATTCAGAAACATATACTAAATTTGTAAATAAAATTATCAAAAGTAATTATAATTTGCTAAACGAAGAAGATAAATACATTGCAGAGTGTTTCTTTAATCAAGGCGCATTAATACATAAAAATGAATTAAAATTATATAGCAAATATTCTGACAATATTGAATATATTGGATACTTTGATATTTTTGATATAAATTCTGATATTAATTTATATGATTTTGATCAAGAAAGATTTAGATCTTTATCAAAAAGCGATAAAGAATTTTTAACAATAACTTCAAATAGAAAAGAATATATTATACCAGATATGGATAAAGAATCTATAAGTTATGGTTTAATATATCCTAAAAAAGAAAAAAAAATAAATATTAATAATTTTAAGATATTAACAAGTGGAGAATCACAAGGTAAAAAAACAGGTATTGTTTGTGAATCTTTATTGAAACCACAACAAGAAATTATACTAAAAGAATATAATATTGAAATCGTTAAAGAAAAAAAGAAAAAAACAAAAAAAGAAATATGTAATATAATTGCAGAAAAAATGTTAAAAATAGAAAAATTAATAATATATCCTTTGTATAAACCTAAAATCAAATAGTTAATATTTGAATATTTGTTAATTCCTTATTAAATAATATTTCTTTTTTAACATAAAATATTTTTTTATCAAATAAGAAAGATAAGAACGATACAAGAGACATATTCCATCTATTATTTATAATAGCACTCATTATTTCTGATGATTTTTTAACACCAAATACTTTAATATAGTTCTTATTTGATATTCTATCAACTAATTTATTTTTAATATATTGTATATTTATATCGTTTTCAATAATATATAAATTATTACAAATAAATGTTAATGGTTTAATTTTTTTTTCTTTTTTTGTATTTTTCTTACACTCTTTTTTACTATCAATTTCTGTTTTTGAATAATCAATAACTGTTTTATCTATTTGAATATCTTCTTTATCAATTTCAATATCTTCTTTATCAATTTCAATATCTTCTTTATCTATTTGAATATCTTCTTTATCTATTTGAACATTTTTATTATCAATATTTTCTTTATTATATTGAACAAATTTATTATAAATATTTTCATCTTTATGTTTCCAATAAATATTTGTAATATTTGTAAAATCACTTTTATTCATATAATCAATTAAATCAATATTATTTGTCATTAATAATGTAAATAAAAATAAACTATAAATCATTTTTTATTAAATATTCTTCGTGAGTTAATATATTATATATATTATTTGAAACTTGAGTTGAATTTTTTTTTATAAATTTTTTTTTAAATAAATAAAATTTCATACTTGATGAAATTTTCAAAGATTTACTAATATTTATATCTTCTGATTTATTATTTTTAGAATCATCTATATCATTATTTAATATAGTTTTATTAAAAATTTCATTGGTATCTATTTTTGATTTATTAATAGAATCATTATACATTTTTTTCATTATTTCGTGTTTTTTAATTTCCTTATGAGATTTAATACAAAAAATAATATAATTATTTATTTGGTTTAATATATCAATATCTAACCAATTTAAATTTACAAATATGCCATTATTATTTTTAGTATAATTGCTATTATTATCATATAATATTTTAAAAATTTCGTACAATTCTGTTTGTGATAAAGAACTAATATGCCATTGTATTTTTTTACATAATTCTATTTTATCATTTTCAATTTTTTTTTGATTTTCTTTTTTTGATTTTTTTTGATTAACCATTTCATAATTATTATACTAAATATAATTTTATATAATTAATTATCATCAAATATTACTTCATCTAATTCTTCATCTAATTCTTCTACATCTTCTAAATAATCATCATCATCATCTTCTTCTAATTCTACTTCATCTTCACTATCATTATCTTGTTTTTTTTCGTCATCATTTTCTTCATCATCATCATCTACATTATCATCTTGTGAATATTCATCAAAATTTTCATCAATATCGTCTTCATCATCATTTTCTTCATCATCAAGATTACTATCTAATTTAGATTTTATATTTTGATCTTTAGATTTTATTATTCTTCCAATAATTGAAATAAATTTTTCATATAATACTAATTTTTTACCACAAATTTCAACAAAAACCTCATCACCTATATTAATTGTGTCAAGATCAACTTCAGATTTTATACCTGCAGAAATTTTAGGTATAATAATTTCTAAAACTGGATAATTATCATAAAATCCTTGTGCTAAAAGTCCCATTGAATTTTTATTTTTAATTTTACATTTTGTTACTGAACCATTAACAGGATTACAAATTTCAGCTATACATTGTATATTATAATATACATTTCCATTAAAATGTTGCTTAATTATATTACCGATTGATTTTTTTACGATTTTTATACTATCTTTTTTTATATACCCATGTTTACTACATATACCTTCAAGTTTATCTTTTAATTTTTTATTAATTTTATTATCATAATCCTTATTTAATTCGTGTGGTTTTAAATATAATGATGTTGTGAATTTAATAGGTATAAATAATTCATTTGACATATTATATACTCTATATTATAATGCAATATCATTTTTTTTTATATAATTAATTATTTAATTTGAATAAATCATATTCATTTGTATCTACAAAGACATTATTAATATATTTACTTAATATACCTTCTAATACCATTTCTGGTGTAATATCATCATTTTCCATAAAAATTTTTAATAATTGTTCAGAAAACCCAGAAATAATTGCAGTCCCTTCAATATCACAAGTTATAGGAAATGTTTTGGTATAATCTGAATTTAAATTCCAATAAATTAACTTTGGTACGCTTAAATTTTTTTCTTTAAAAGTATCAACAAATTTATGATATAGTAATTCACTTGATTCTGTTTGATCATAATCTTTTGTCGCTTGATCAAATTGCATATCAGATAATATAACTATTTTATCTGGAACATTTTCATTATTTGTTAAACTATAATTACATACTAATTTCGATATTAGCTCAAAATTTGTATTATATCCCCAATCTGCTTTTCTTATAGATTCGACTTGGTCTTTTAATGATTCTCCCTCCACTTGGTGAAAACTTGGTTCAGAGTGAAAAGTTATTACCTTTTTATTATAAATTCCCTTTGAACAATTTGCAATTAATAATCCCATTGCAATTGCAACTTGAGCAGGTATACTTCCATTACTTGCACTAAACATTGATCCCGATACATCTACTACAGCAAGTAAATTATCAAATAATGTACTATTTTTCATATTTTCAATAATTGTATTCCATTGTGCTTCAATTGTACTATCTAGTTCATTATTATCAATAAGATAATATTTTACTAGTTCGTGTGGTAAAATACCAGTTACATTTATTTTGGCATCACCACTAAATACTTTAGTTAAATATTCATTATATCTTTCAGAATCGTGTTTTTGAAATGCATTTTTTAATCTTTTTGATGCAACTCCTGGAACATTTTCATATTGCACATCAGACCATTTATTTTTGCAAATTAAACTTTCAACAATATTAATTTTATTTCTTAAAGGTACTAAATATTCTTTTCTATAATATTGTAGACTTTTTAAATCCTTATCATTATTGCCTAACTTATCTAATATTTTATTTACAATAATTTGCGAACTATAATATTTCTTATTATGATAACCACCTTCTGATGGTGCCCATTTAGCACATAATGAAACATTTTTATTATCATTTAATAAATTTTTATCTTTAATAAGCTGTTCGGCAAATAAATCATATTCAATGTCATTTGAATTATATTTTGTTGCTAAAAATAATGCATCCTTCCAACAACCATAATCTGAAATATAAGTTTTTAGATTTTTGGTATATGTATTCATAAAATTATTTTTCTTTAACCACATTAGTGCTAAATTACTAATTTTTTTCTCTTTTTTACCATTCTTTCTATCCCTTGCATTAAAAATAATTGCAATGGTTTTATAAGGATCTTTCAACATACAATTATTTAGATGATTATCAAGTTCATTTAATTTTAAATTTCTTTCTAATTCAACAAATAAATCTAAATGAACATTTGTTGTTGATTCAAAACTTAATGCATTATTTTCTGTTCTTGAAAAATTAGTATAATATAATTTTTCATCTGTAAAATATTTTGCAAATAAATTATTATTATTTATAATTTTATTATAGTTAAAATTATAAAAATTTTGTCTTAAAGTTTTTACAAACATCGTAAAAGAATTTAAAAAATAACTAATAATAAACATTTTTAAATATTTTAATATTATAAAATAAATATCATTTTTTTTTTATATCTATTTTTTTAAGTAAAGGCATTTCATGTGTTAAACGATAAGTTATTTTTTTTTTTGAAAAATTAATACCATTATATGCTGATTGTAAAATTTGCTTTAACTCTGTAATTTTATAAGTTTTATCATAAGAAATGTTTTTTTTTAGATTATTTATTAAGTTATTATTAAAATTACTATTGTTATTCATTTTATTAATAAAATTACTAAAATATTATATCATTTTTTATTTATTTAAAAAAATGATATTTATTTTATATATCATTATTTTAAAAGATGTTTAAAAACTATACTTTTGATAGTAGTTCTCCTATTAACAGATATTCATTTGAAATATTTGATATTGATATTGCTGTTATTAATTCTATTAGAAGAGTTATTTTATCCGATATAGAAATTCCCGGAATGATTGGAGAAGGAAATGATGTTTCAATTAATATAATTGCTAACAATGGTCCATTACATAATGAATATTTAATTCATAGAATTGGTTTAATTCCTATTTGTTTAAAGGAAAGTGAAATAGATAGTTACGAAGACAATTCTATTGAATTAGAACTTAATATGGAAAATACTGGAAATAATACAATAAATGTAACAACAGAAAATATTACAGCTACAAGAAATGGAATTAATATAGATAAAAAAGAATTATCAACTATATTTTATCCTAATAAAGTGTCAAATGATTATATATTAATTTCAAGACTGCGAAATGGTGAAAAATTACATTTTAAAGGAAAAGTTGTAAAAAAAAATGGAAAATATAATGCATCATTTAATCCTGTTTGTCTTGCAAATTTCTCTTATATGATTGATAAAACAAAAATTAATAAAGATACAAATATTTTAGATAAAGAAAGACAATATTTTACTAATGAATATGGGGATGCTAATTATGTTAAATTTGAATTAGAACCAATAAATAAATATTTAACACCAAAATATCTTATAAATAAAGCAATCGAAGTTATTATTGAAAAATTAAATAATTTAATAAAAGAAATTAAAACAGAAAATATTGAAATTAAAAAATATTTAGATAAAGATAATACATATGAATTTAATATTAATAATGAAAATGATACAGTAGGTAATTTAGTTCAATCATATATTCATAATAAATTTATTAGAAAAAAAGAAAAATTTAAAGAAAATACAGAATGTCTTTATTGTGGTTATATTTGTCCACATCCTTTAAAAGATTTATTAATTATACGTATAACATTAAATGAAGAAAAAGATAAAAAAGTATTTGCTAATTTTCTTGAATATAATTTATTAGGACTAATAGATAATTTACATTCAATTAAAAGCGAATGGAATTTATTTATGAATAAAGATTAATAAGTTATAATAGTTTATTATTTTTTTCATTTAATCTATTAAGATTAATACTTTAATTTATGGATATAGATACTGAAATAAATGATTCGCCAGAAATTAATGATGAAATTATTTATTTAGAAGAAGAATTGCCAGATATTGAATATTATGAAATAATGAGTTTTGATGAAATATCTAAAGAAAATCCTTCATTTATTGCATTTTCAAAAAAAGAAATTTATAATGAATTATATGATTTTTTTGAAAATGCAAATAAAACAAACAATTTTATAGACCTTTTTTATAATGTTGTTGAAAAAAAGGAATTTAATACAAATAATTATGTATTAGTATCTGAGTCTGAAAGAAAAAAATTTTATGAAAATGATGAAGAAGATGAGGATGGTTTGTTTGAATTTATAAATAGTTTTAAAAAAATTAATAAATATAAAGATAATATTTTTTCAAAAAATGAAAAAAATAAATTATTTTTTACAATTAATTATGATGAAAATTCTGATTTAGTAAGATTTAAACCATTTTACAAAACTAATTTAGAAATTAATAATACAGATGAAAAATATATATTACTCGAAACTGATGATACAAATGTTCCTGTTAAAGAAATATATTATTCAACACCGAAATCAATAGAAAATGATTACTTATCTGATAAAGTATTATCTTATTTAAGACATAAAAAAAATATTAATAAAATAGAAGTATCAAGTGATAGCATTTTAGAAGAACTAAACAAAGCAAAACCATCAATTGATATTATTATTGAAAATCTTAAATCAGAAGAGTTATTAGAATATGATAATTTAGATTACACAACTTTATTATTACTTTTAGAAAAATATGATTTTAATTTTAATAATATTGATCAAGATGAGCAAGATAAATTAGTTTTTATTTTAACAAATATTTTAAATAAATTAAAAGAAGAAAAATATGATTTTAAATCTGTTAAAAGTAAATTAATTAATATTGTAAATCATAAATATTTATTTTATGATAAAGTAAATAATATTTTTAAATTATTGAAATTTACAGATGATACTATTATAGAAAATGAGAATATAATTGATAAACTAGAAGATGAAAAAAATAGTTTAGATAATCCAGATTTACTATTTAATAATATTTATGATATTTCCAAAGCAATTTATAATGAAGATATTGATATTAATTTAATTATTGAAAATATAAAAAATATTATGAATAGACAAATATTAGAAAATGTTATAATAAATATTAAAAATTATAATACAAATAATATAGATGATATTGAAGCAATATATGATAAAATAAAATCAGATTTTGATAATATGAAATTTTTCAAAGATAATAATAATCTTGAAACATCAAAATTTATAGATTTTTCAAGCGAAATAATTGAAGTTAAAGAAGCTAATGAATTATCAAATTATATTCATAATCCAACATATAATATAAATGAAATAACTGAAGATTATGTTGATTTAGATAATAAAGAAGATTTAGATGAAGTTGAAAACATTGACTTAAATATGACACAATATACTATAAATTTATTTGATAAATATATAAATATCTATAAATTTCAAGATGCAATAGGATTTAAAGAATTATTAAAAATAATTTTACCAATATTATCTAATTTACACGATAAATCTAAATTAGATATAGATTATAATTATATTTCAAATGAACTTTTTCAATATTTTGCAGGTGTACCTACAAAATGCTTTATGATAAAAGAAAAAATTAAAGAAAATAATATTGAAATAAGTGATGAATTAATAAAAAATATATCTAACATAAGTTTTAAAACTGTATTAAATGATTTAGATAATATTAAAGCAAGTATATCATATTTTGTTTCAGATAATTTAAATAAAATTACTGATATTGTTATAACAATTAATACAGAATATTTAGCTATAATTAAAGATGCTATTTATAATTCTATTGCAATCTGGATTTTAAATGTACAAAATGCTATTTTAGATGGCACACATTTACATAATTATAATTATAATCATATTCATTTATGGTCTGATAATGGATATCCAATCGATAAAAGCAAAAAAATAGGTGTAACAATATATTTATGTGATATAATAACTAATTTTTTTGAAAGTCAAGAAGAACTTAATTTCTTTAAAATAGATATTAAAATTATAGATATTATAACTAATATTATCGAAAAAAAATACAAAGATATTTTAGATAATTTAATTAAAATTGCCGAAGTTAATGATTTTAGTAAAATTAATAAAAATAAAGGTAAATCATACCAAGTTGATCTTGTAGATAATTTAAATAAATTTAAAACAAATAAAACACTATTATTAAAAGATAAGATGTTATATAACTATGTAAATGCTCTTATTTATATGCCCGGAATCAATTATAATAGAATACATAAATATTTATTAGGTTGTTGTTTACAAAAGATAGATGGAGATTTTTTACCTGATAGTGATCTTAAAAATAAAAGAAATGATTTAATTGCTGCTAAAAATTATTTTTCGAAAAACAGAGTTAATTATAAAAAATTAGAATATATGTTTATGCCTGTTAAAGATGATACAGAAGATAGTGATGATGAAAATATTGATATTGATGATTATTATGAATTAAATAAATTAACATATAACATTGACAATAATGATGATACTATAAGTACATATGATCAATGGTTTGAAAATATAAATAAAAAAGATAACAATAAAATATTTACAGAAAATAATTATTTAAATATATATAAAAATGGTAGTTCAGAATATATAAAAATTATTAAAAATTATATACAAATTATGCAAAAAACTATTAATAGTAAAAAAAACCAATTTAGTAATAATTATATTGATAACATTGATATTGTTAATTTTAAACAGTTAATAAATAATACATCACAAATATTATCTAAATACTATTATAGTAATTTAAAAGATAACCCTAATTATGAAGATAAAATAATTCAAAATTGCTTATCAGATGTAAAAGTTTTTTCAAATGAATATGATAATTTAAATAAAATTTATACAGAAACAAATAAAACAGATATCATAAGAGCAAAAGCTTATATAACTATTAAAATTATGTGTTTACCATTTAATCCAGATATAATTTTAGGTGAAAAAATGTATATACAAAATGATGATGTAGAACAAAAAAATTATTTAGATATATTTAAAAATATATTTGATTCTTCTAATAAGATTTTAATAAATTGTAAAATACCAACTTTTGAAGAAAATCTTAATTTTATTAATAGAATGAGAGAAGAATTTAAAAACAAAAAATTAGACGTTTTTGATAAACAAACAGAAGAACAACGAAAAGTTTTTAATGAACTTAATAAAATAGGGATAAGAGTTGAAAATTTAGAAATAGATTATGATGAAACAAATCAAGTAAATCCTGAAATTAATAATGATGATAATTTCTTTGTTTTAAATGGAGAAAACGAATTTATGTTAAAAGAATCAGATAACTACAACGATGATTATCTTGATAATTATGAAAATGGACATATATATTCTTAAATTATTTTACAAGACTATTAATAATTGATAACTGATTTTCAAATAAATAATTACTTATAAACATTTGTCTAATATTATCATTAGAATCTCCCCATCTATCAATCCGAATAATTTGTTTTTCTAATTCACTTAAATATTCAGTATGTGATGCTATTTCTAAATTAATTTTATTAATATTGCTTTCAACAATAGTGATATCATTTTTAAAGTTATTTTTTTCTAAAAATAAATTATCTAGTTCTGTTTTTTTTTCTTTAACTAAACTATAAATTAACATATTATCAAAATTAACATCATAATTTTTATTTACAAAAGAATAGTTCAAAGAATCATATTCAGTTTTTTTAATTGAATAATTAATTTCTAGTTGAATATAGTGATTACTAAGTTGTTCTAACTTTTCTAAATATAAATTATATTCTTCATATTTGTAACTAATAATTTTTTTTATATTATTTATTTCGTCATAAACTGTATCCTTATTCATTTTTGTTTATAAATATTTAAATAAATAATCATTTTTTTAAATTTTACCTTTAATAAAAAAAAAATGATTTTTAATTTATAATTTATTATTACCAATCAATGGCAACAATCAGCTACGATGACAAAATCTCAATCAACTACGAGACTAACAATTATAATATTTCATTTGATATCAAATTTGGCGAAGGAAAAGACAGTCTTATTTGTGAAAATGAAAAAATGAGAAAGGAATACACAGATGACTATCCTGTAGAAATTTTCGAATTTGGTTCAGGAGAAAATCTACAAAAGGGATATCGTGTTGTAGGAAATGAAGGTCCAATTGTTGTTAATCTATCAAATATTTCTATCAAAAATAATAATGAATCAAACTATAAATATGCTTTAGGATTTGCTATTGATAATAAAGAACCCCAATATTATAGTGAAAGCGATACAATCCCCCATAATATTGAAAGAGACGGAACTTTATGGACAATTCCCGCTAATGATTATCAATCATATAAATTTGATCAAAATCCAAAAGCAGAATATCAATGGGTGGTAAAAAGAGCATTAGATAAAGATTATGAACCAACTGAAGAAGAAAAAGAATTAGGAATGGAAAAAACTTCAGATACTACAGGATTATTTTATATCACATTTATGGTATATAAAAAGGAAATTTACGAAGAACCTACAAGAGGAATTTCGCGCGGAATTACTCGCGGAGCGACAAGAGGTGCTACACGTGGTGGAATTGAAAGTGATGCGGGACGCTTTGGATATGGAAATAGTGCATCATCTAGTAGTGTTAAATCTGAATATAAATTTGCTATTAATACAGAAAAGTATATCTTACCAATTAGAACTAGAATTCGTAAAGAAAGTGAAAAAAAAATGTTTAATTGTTCAGAAACAATTAGAGGAGCAAGTCTTAATAAACTAAAACAACAAACTATTGCTGTGCCTTTCTAATGTTTTAATCTATTTAATAATATTTTCTTTAATTTATCTTGATTAAAATAATATTTATTATTTTCATTTATTGAATTTAATTCATTTTTTGTATAATAGTCAGAATCTAATTTATTAATTAATATTTTTTCTATCTCACCATTAACATAATTATCTTTAATTGTATATTCTGTATCACAATTATTACAACTTAGTTTAGGAACAATATATTTATTCTTATGATTAACATAATTATCTAAGTTTATGTCTTTTAAATACTCATTATTCATTATATTATATTCTTGAACATTACCAATTATATCTAAATTTATTATGTAAAAATTATCGTTATTATAATAAACTATTAAATTAATGTGTTTACCATAAATTTTACAATCTCTATAAAGTAATACATCTATATTAAATAATAGATTATTTTCATTATTTAAATTATATTTAAAATACTTAAATATAGAATATATATTTTTAATATCATATTGTTCTATTGTTTTATTAAAATATATTATAAATTTTTTATATAAATTATATTTTTTTTCTGTTGGATCAATCCATTCGGACCATTTAATTAAATCAGTTATTTTTAAAAGAACATCAATATTATTATATATATTTAAAATATTATACATTTTTTTTTTATATTCTATATCATTATACTCAACATTATACATACTATCATTATGATATGTTAAATCATTTGACGGTATTGAATCTATGAAATATAAAGGTTTATAATTTTGATCACTAATACCATTATAATATATACAATTATTTGAAAAATTTTCTAATAAACAATTGTTATCAAAAAATATTTTAATTGTTATAATAAATAATAATATAATTGATATTAATATTAATATGCCTTTCATTAAATAAAAGTACCTCCTTATAATATTATAAATATAATATTATAATATTTTAGAAAATATACATAATGTATTCAAGAAAATATATTATTATACTTATATATATAATATTAATTTTATTAATATTTTTAAATAAACCATCAATAATGTTCGATCATAATGGTAATATTAAACATTTTGGCTATAGTAATGATAATGATATGTTAAAATCATTATTAAGTATCGAAATAGTTATACCAATACTTGTAATATTATCTTATATTATTTATTTAAGTATTCAATTAATAACATAATTAAATGGAAAATTATGATTTTATAAAAGAAAAAATAATTAATTTGATAAATAATCCGGATGTAAAAATATCATTTAAAAGTTGTATTATTATTTACGGAAAACCAGGAATAGGTAAAACATACACAATTGATAAAATATGTTCTGAATTAGAATTAAAAGTTGTAAAATTTACATTAAATAATTGTCCAACATCGGATAATTTCGAAGATTTATTATATAAAAGTATTACTATTAAAAATAATTTTCTAGAATTAGTTTCAAATAAAATTGAGAAAAAAATTATTATTATTGATAATTATGAAATATTATTATCAGTTGACAGAACAATAAATAACACATTATACAATATATTAAATAATAAAAAATTTAAAAATATAAGTATAGTATGTATATGTAGCAACGATTTATTAAAAAAAATTGGAAATATAAAGAAAAAATGTAGTATATATGAATTTAAAACACCAAACCCAGAATACATTTATGAGATATTAAGAAAAAAATATAATGATATTAAAGAAAAAGAATTAAAAGAAATTATTAAAAAATCACATAATAATATTGAACAATGTGTTTTTTTAATTGAAAATAGAAATAATATGAAACTTAATAAAATAGATAGTATTGATAAAACTTTATCAATAGAATATTTATATGGAAATAATTATAATAGAGAAAAAGTTTCAAAAATATTATATTCAGAATCTTGGTTAATACCTTTAAGATTTCACGAAAATTTAGTTATCGAACTTAAAAATAGAAAAACAACTATGATACAAAAAAATAAATTATATAAAAATTTTATATATGATATGTGTCTATATGATTTATTAATGAATAATAATTGCATTAATGGTGGAATTGATATTATTTGTTCTTATGTAGCATTTTTGTCCGAATTAGGAAAAAAAAAAGATTATGAATCAAATTTAGATAATTTTACAAAACTATTAAGTTATTTATCTTTACAAAAAAAATACGTTAAAAAAAGTTATTTATTTAATGAAAATTTTTTTCAAATTGGTAATTATCATATAAATTCATTAAACATAAATTTATATTCTTAAAATAGATAGATACATAATAATAATATGAATACACCTCAAACTCCGGTTAGCAATACTTTTAATTCTATACGTCAAAAATCTTCAAGAGTTTTTGAAGAAATGCAAAGTTTAGGAAATAGTACACAAGCTATTATTGGATTAGTATTATTAATTGCTTTTTCCGTAATAATAGCTTATTTAATGTATAGTTATATATCAAAAGTTGTATTTAATAAATACAAAATAATTGTTCCTAAAACGAAATTGCCATTAATAGGAAATGTCAAAAATGAAATAACTTTAGATGATGATTTACCCGTTTCTGAGGGAGGTAATGGTATAAGAAGATCTTATACTTTCTGGATATATGTTAAAGACAATGATCATTCTCATTTTAGAAATATATTATATCTTTCTAAAGATGGTGATAAAAAAATAATAAATACATCCCCTCATATATTTATGGATAAATCAAATAATAAAATGTATATTAGATTTAAAAAACAAAACGAAGACTCTAATAAATTAAAAGCACCTTGTGAATCAGCAAATACTGCTGAAAATTTGCATGAGTGGGTAAAAAACCATTTCGTGGAAGGAACAAATGAACCCGAAGAGTGTTTTAAAAATTATATGAAACAAGGAATAGTTATAGATTATGTACCTATGCAAAGATGGGTACATATTGGTATTGTCATAAATGATCATACATCAAATTCGAATGGTAGATACGGTGCTAGTATATCTGCATATGTCGATGGTGAATTAGTAGCTGTAGCAAATCATGATGAAGAAATAAGAGGTTTAGGTAGTTCAAGTGAACAATATACATATAATATAAATAACTTAGATTTAGATAATTTTACTAAATTAGTTGTTGGTGGAGAGCAAAGTTCGGGTATATCACCTGGATTTTCAGGTTTATTATGTAAATTTGCAGTATTCAATTATGATTTAAATGACAGAGATATACATAATGATTATAATAAAGGTCCAGTTGATAATTTAATGGCCAAACTTGGAATTGGAACTTATGGTGTTCGTTCCCCGGTTTATAGAATATCATAAACAAAAAACAATTTATTTTTATAATATATTATTAATAGAGTAATTATAAATTTAAAATGATATCAAATATTATTCAAATAATTTTAGCATTATTTATTATAATAATATTATATATTATTGCTTATTATACTTTTAATTATGAATCGATGAACATTGTTAAAGTAATGGGAGGAAGTAAAGCAAGAAAAATAGAATTATTTAAAGGTATATATGATTATTCTTTAGAAAAAGAAGTTTCATATAATACTTATAGTAATAATACAACTCAAGGAGCATTCAGAGAATTAATACCATCAATAAATCAATATGGTGGTGCAGAATATTCTTATAGTTTTTGGTTAAAAGTTGATCCTGAAAAATTACAAAATGCAACTGATAATAATGAAAATATAATATTGTTTTTTAGAGGAAGCAAACATAAAATAAGATATAATACGCCAAATCAGAAAAATTGTTTAATGGAAGCTAATAATAAATATATTTTAGTTAAGAATCCATTAATTAGAATGAAAAAAGATGGAACATCTATTATTGTAGAATATAATAGTGTTTCTAACCCAGATACTTTTAGAGAAGATGGTATTGAAAAAATAGATTGCAGTGGTGATTGGGATTCAAAAAATAAAGGATTATTAGGAATATATAATATGACTGATAATGAATATAAAAATAAATGGTTTATGTTTACTGTTGTTTTACAAGAAATTACACCAGAAGATGACATATTACATAGATTTAAAACAAGATGTAAAATATATTTAAATGGTGTTAATATGTTAAATAGAATAGTTGAAGCACCATTTAATGGTCAAGACAATACAAGTTATGGTTCCGCCGCAATGAAACACAATAGAGGCAAATTATATGTAAATCCTGGTGATATACTAACGGGTGATAATAATCCACTATTTTCCGCCGAAAATACAGTAGCAGGAGAAGGTGGATTACAAATGGCAGATTTATCATATTTTAATTATGCTTTAGAGCAAGATGAAATAATAAAATTATTTAAAAAAGGTTTTAATAAAGAAAGATATACAATACCAGAAGAAGAGTTAAATGTAATAGATTATACTATTACAAAAATAGATTTAGAAAATATCAAAAAATTCCCTGATGGTTATTAATTATATTATTTAAAAATATATATATTAAATATAATAATGGGAGGTGGTTTACTACAACTTGTTTGCAGAGGTCAACAAGACTATTATTTATGTAAAAATCCTGATTTTAGTTTATTTAAATATGTATATAAAAAACATACTAATTTTGCAATGGAAACAGTGCGTTTAGATTTTAATAATACTCCATTGTTTGAACCAAATGTATTTAATGGTGAATATAAATGTAAAATCTTAAGATATGGCGATTTACTTAAAAATCTGTATTTTTGCTGTACATTACCGGATATATATTCTTCAAGTACATTAGCATTTAAATGGGTAAAAAATATAGGAAATATATTAGTTAAAAGTGCTACAGTTAAAATAGATGGGAATACAATTGATAATTTAACAAATGATTGGTTAAATATCTGGAACGAATTAACAATGGGTTGTGATGATGATAATTTAGGTAAATTAATTGGAAATGTTCAGGAATTAAATAATCCAATTGTTATTAATTCTAGAAAAGTAATTTTAAGTAATAATAAATTTGCTTATAATTATTATCCTGCGTCATCAAAAAATAATAGTATACCATCAATAAAATCGCATAAATTAGTTGTTCCTTTACCTTTTTGGTTTACGAGAAATCCATCTTTAGCGCTACCACTACTAAGATTACAAGGAAATGAAATAACATTAACAATCAGATTAGAAAATACAGAAAGATTATATACTGTATATTCATATGATATTAATGAAAATGTAAGCCCTTTATTTTATAATGAATTATATAGTAAAGATTTAAATAGTGGAATTAAAAAAAAAGAAGCAATTGATATAAAAACTTTTACTAAATCATTAAATATAGATCCTTATATAGAAGCAACGTATGTATTTTTAGATAATGTAGAAAGAAATATGATTTTCAAAAAAACAATTATAAATTATCTAGTTGAACAACTAGAAATAACAAGTCAAAATAGTTTTAATATAAATAATTTAATAGGTAATATAAATGTTAATACTAATAAACCAACTAAAGAAATAATTTGGATAACAAGAAGAAATGATTATATGAATAAATTTAATTCTCATCATAATTTTACAGCATCTATTAGACAAAATAATAATTATCCAATACTAAATAAAGCAAGTATTATATGGGATAAAACAAAAATTATAGTTGATGATAAAAATCATATATTTTATAATAAAATACAACCATATCAGTGTCATAGTAATGTTCCAAATGAAGGAATATATTTATATTCCTTTGCAATTAATCCAGAAAAAAATAATCCATCAGGATATTATAATGCTGCACTAGTTGAAACCAAATTAAGACTAGAATTTAATAAATATAATCAATTAGATGAAAATTATAACTTAAATTTAGCATTAAATAGACATAACAAATTTAAAGATGCAGGAATTGATGCCAATTTAGATAATTATTTGGTAGATGTTTACTCTATAACTTATAATATATTTGAAATAATTGGTAGAAGTGTAGGTATGAAATTTGCTTAATATTATTTTTATATTTCATTTTATTAGATATAAAATGGACTTAACATTTTTTATTATTTGCGTAATTCTTATTTACTTAATCTATTATCTAATATCTTGTATTCAATCTCTCAATAAAGAATTAAAAGAAGTAAAAACAAAATGTATTAAAACTGATCAACCTTTGACAGTTGATACACCAGACGTAAAAGAAAAATTAAAGGAAGAAACTATTTCGGGATTTGATTTTCTTAAAAAACTTTTTAATAAGTAAAATTGTTATTAATATAAATAATATAAATATCAACATATAATTAATGTTTTCTTTAAATATAAATCTTCTAATTCGTTTATTATCATATTTAGTATTAGTATTTCCAAAAGGAAAAGAAGCAAAAATAGCATTTATATTATTTTTATTACTAATATAATCATTATATTTAGTATTAATAAATATCTTATTTTCTGTATCAATTTTAATATTACTATTATAACATTTATTTAAAGCTTTTTGATCATCTTCATTGTTTTGTTTAATCATACAATTAAATAATAATTTTAAATCTTTTACATATCCCATAAACATACCCATATTTGGCAAAATGTTATTTTCATATTTTCCAAAATTTATATTATATAATTCTTTTCCAATTGATTTATTATCAATTAATAACAGATTAATAGGATCTTTTGAAATTAGAATATTTGTTTTATATGATAAAAATAATTTCTTTAATTCATTATCAGTAAAATTTCTATTTATCAATGAATCAAAACCATCTAAATATACAATAATATCATTATCATTTTTAGTATTTATATATTTAATTAATGAATTAATTTTATCAAAATAATTATTAAATTTAGTATTCCAACCAACAATATCTATTTTTTTATTAAACTCGTTTTTAGTTAACTTGTCAAATAATCCTTCTGAATGTGTTGCATAAGTAACTAAATAAATTTTTTCCATATATAAATAATTATATAAATTAATATACCTAATAATAACAAACTTAATATATATGAAAATAAATACATCAACTTAAATAATAATCCGGGTTTATTATCACTATTTGTGATTTTACCTATCTTTAACCATAATAATCTTATTATTTCAGGCACTGGCCAATTTTTCGAATTTTCAGTATCTTCAATTGGTTGATAAACTAATGGAATATTGTAAAAATATCTATTATTATTGAAATAATTTTGAAAAATATCCCAGCAATATATTTTTTTATAATTATAATTTAAAACCTTTTCCCTATATTTTTTTGAATAAATAACTGAATGCGTATATATATTTATAATTCCTCTATTTATATTCAAATTATATGGAATAAATAAAAATGGAATAGTTCCTAAATAAAAAGAAAAACTTGTATTTTTATTTTTTATTAAAAAATTATCTATTTTATCAATAACATTTTTTCCTAAAATTTTTTCACTTAATATAAAATCGTCTTCCAATATTAATATATTATCATAATTATTTTTTTTTGAATGATTAAATATTTTTATATTACAATCAACTAAGTCTTTAGCAGTTGTTGTTATATATTTACTTTTTTTTGATTTTTTAAAACCTTTATTATATAAAATATAAACTTTTTTTGTTAAATAAATTTTTTTTATTTGATTCATAATATTTTTCAGTCTTTTTTTATTACCTTCTAAATAAATTATATATGTTGCATCTATTGAATTATCAAATAAACCAGTTTTATTTTCATATAATACTAATTTATAACTTGTATCCATTATATCTTATAAATATTAAAAAAGAATTCATTATAATGCACTTATAATATTAATAATTTATAAATAACATAAATTAGTAAAATTAACATTGATAATAATAAATCACATATCATTCCGTGTATATATCTAAATAATAATACATAATAAACCAAGGAATATAGACTAATTCTGGAGTTATTATTGTAGAATTTGTAGCATATTCATAATAAGCAAACCAAGATGATAATAACATAAAAAATCTACACAAATATACTTCTAATTTTTTCAATTTTTCTTTTTCTGAACTATTTTTATATATATTTAAAAAATCATAATCAATTTTATAATTATCATTTTTATCTTTTTTCATTTTTGTTAAATCAATTACATCACCAAACTCTAACATTAGAACATATATAAATGTTAGAACATAAAATAAAGGTTCTATTTTATCTAAACCACCGTTAATTAATGATGGAACTATTTGTTGATTTACTAATAAATTTTCACTATTTAACACAAAGGATAAATCAGGATGTAAAGTTTCTGCAAAAATTCTACCAATAACAGACAATGTTGCTATACGTCCATGTTTTAGTTCTGAATTTTTTAAATTAAAATTTGATAAATAAATTTTAGCACAATTTGGTAAATTATTATTTTTTTTTATTTTTAAGAAATTTTTTTTAATTTTATAATTTACTAAACTTGGATTAAATGTATAAATTTCTGTTATATTCAATATAAATAAAAATAGGATTAATAGTTTTTTCATATTATTTTTATTTTATATTAATATTTTTAAATAATATTTAATGTTGATATATTAACATTAAAATGTTTTAATGCTTCTAAAGCTGCATTATTTTCTGCATCTTTTTTTGAATTACCAGTTGCTGTTGAAATTACAGCATTATTTTTATCTTTAACACAATATTTAAAAACTTTAACAGAATCTTTTGTTGATACATTAATTTCTAAAAATTTTGGAATATCCTGTAAATGATGTTGCATATAATAAATAAGCATATCTTTATAATTTGTTTTATTAGCAATTAGTTCACTAAAATCTATATTATTTTCTATAACATTAATAATCCAATTATAAACTAAGTCGTAATTTGAATCAGAATCAAGAAAAAGTGCTGCAATAAATGCTTCAAATATATCTTCCATTATTTTATAATTATTTCTACCATTTGAATCTTCTACTTGTTTAGAAATAATTGCATATTTATTAAAACCTATTTTATTTGAAAGAAAACCCAACATTTTACCATTAACAATTTTTGTTCTTATTTTAGATAAAAATCCTTCATTCTGATCTGGATATCTTTCAAAAATATAAGCAGATATTACCATATCTAATATTGAATCTCCTAGAAATTCAAGTCTTTCATATGACATATCTTGTAATGGTAAACAATTTTCAGGACATTTTGTATTACTATTAATAAAATCGTGATTTTTCATTGTACAATATGATTGATGTACGAATGCAGTTCTATATAAATTAATATCGTCTATATCATAATTATTTAGACCATTATTTGATAAAAATAATTTTAATGTATCAATATCTAATAAACAATTTTTATCATTATAAGGCATTTCAAGAACATCAATCTCTTTTGTTTTATTGTGTAAAGAATTAATTTTATTCATATTAATTGCATAAAAATATTAATAAATCATTTTTTTAAATGTTATTAATACATAAGGAATTAATATATTTTTTATCTAAATGACTATTACTGATTATGCACCATCTGAAATAGAAATTAAGTCAATAGGTATTGGATTGATAGATAGTCAATATCTTGATTTAACATCTAGAGAATATCTTGTTGTTGGGGATATGTATAGTAATATTGAAACTGGACTTAATATTGGAGAAGAACATAGTTATTATTGGTCAGATACTTGTAATATGTTGCCTCAAAATATTTTATATAAAATGATTGTTAATAATAATGGCATTGGAATTAATACAACTAGAAATCAATTTAACAAAAATTTTTTAAATAATAGTTTAAATGGCATTTATATTGAAAATGGAGATATTTTTTGCGATGGTACTATTTCTGCAAGAAATATTAGAATTATAAATGAAGATGGAATGCCATATGTATTTAATGATTATATATTAAATAATAGTGAATATATTGTAAATAATTTAATTACTGCTATTAATTCAAATATTACATTAGCTAATTTTTATCAAGGATGGAACAAATCTTACTTATATAATGAAAAATTAATAAATAAAAATAATATATTTACAAACTCTTTTATAAATATTGGTGCAGGCGATGTTGATACAATTGATAACCTACACGCTATAAATGTTGTTTCTCCTGCTCAGACTAATACTATTGAAAATATACAACTTGCTATTAAAAATAGAACTTTATCACAACCAATTACATATCGTAATACTGCTGGGGAACAAGTTTTAGTAAAAGAACCTGCAAGTTTACGAATGGGTATAATTGGAATGAATAATAAATCGCCAGCAATTATATCAACGACATATGGTATGCCTCTTGAATTTCACGTTGGAAAATCATCTTTTGATATTAATAAACTATATCAAAATAGTGATGATACTACTATTAAAAAAGATATACCAGAATATGACAATTTAGAAAGTTATCCGGCTATGTCAATTACATCTAATGGTAATGTGTTAATTGGTAATGTAAATAATAATGAAGAATTTAATACAAAATTTCAAGTTACTGGAAGTTCATTATTTGATAAAATTTATAAAAATGATGAAATTTCTGGAGAAACTTTAGAATTAGATGATATATATTTAAGAAAGATAGGAAATATTTTTAAAGCGTCAAATATCGAAGCTGGAAATTTTGGAGATGGTGATTATAAATTTATTTGCAATTTAAATATTGGTAAAAATTTAAATGTAGATGGTAATTTTAATGTTAACAATTTAGAAACAGATCAAATCAATACATATAATATTAATACTAAAATTATAACAACAGATACATCAGATGAAATATCGCAATTTAATAACCCTTCTATTTTTACTAATAGTGTAGACTATTCAGATAATGTAAATGTATCTGGAACTTTATTTTATAATAATTATAGATTAAATGCTCTCAGTGTTGAAAAAATTGAAAATGTAATAACAGATGGAGATGGTAATATAATACCACAATTTGCCGATTTAACTCAGGATGATTTGAGTGATCCAAATAATATTATTTTGTATTATGGTTTTAATTCTAATAATAATATTTATCCAAGTGGAAGCAATTTAGCAGTAGGAGGTAGATTAGGAATTGGTATAGCTGAAACAGATGGTTATAATAATCATAAATTAATTGTAAAAAATGATACCAACGCTGATTTTGAAATATTAATAGAAGATTCTGAAAAATTAGAACAAGATACTATTAATAAAACTTATATAGGTCATATAAATTATAATTCTTTGGAAATAAATGATAGAAGTTTAATATTTAATACAAATTCAAATCCAACTGAAAAAAGAAATATATATTTTTATACTGGTATAGAAAAAAATAGTGTTATTAATAATGAAATATCACCAGCATTATCAATATGTGAAAATAATAAAATTGGAATAAATGTTGACATTGATAATAATATTGAACATACATTAGAAATAAATGGTACTTTACTTGTTAATGATATTTATGTTAATAATAATGGAAGTGTGGGTAAAATTTACAATTTTTTAGAAAACACTATAGCAAATACTAATTATCTTTTAATAAATAATGATAATATTAATAGTAAATATTTTTTCAATTATAAAAATTCTGATATAAATCAAAATATAGTTTCTAGAAGCAAAGGTTTAAATATACAAGGTGGTATTAATTCTAAATCAGATTCTATTGATTCTTTAAATGGTGGTTATTTTGAAAATAATGTTAAATTAGCATCATTTAAATATATAAATGCGAATGATTTTAGTTTAAAAAATCATCCGAAAACCTCATATATTAATACAAATATAATAATTGGTATTCAAGATTTATCTGATGAGAGTAAGGAATCACTTGTTAAAAATACAGATACATCAAAACCTTTAGTTGTTAGAAATATTTCAGAAAAAGATTATAATGATACTATAATAAGATTATATCGTGGGATTATCAATAGAACTGAAAATTTAAATGAATATAATTCTTCAAAATATACCGGTATAGATTTTTGTGAATGGGTTCCTTCAACAGGTAATAGAGATAAGGATAGATGGTATATATATAGAAATCATGATAACTTAGTTCAAACAATTGATAATTATCCAGGAATATTTGAAATAGGATATTCTGATAATGAATTTCATACTAATAAATCTGGTTTAGAAATATTTTATAGAAGAAATAACAATTCAATTATATCTTCATCGCAACCAGCAAATCCAGAAGATCCACAAAACTACTATTTTGTTTTTAACAGACCTAAAACAGAAATAATTGATCCTGATTATATCAATAATATAAAAAATAAAAAAACAGTTGAAATTTACGGAGATTTAGATGTTAAGGGAAGAATATTTATAAATGGCGTTGAACTAGATAATATCGGTGAACATTCACATTCAATTGGTGATACAATTGTTCCCGGTACTACTACAAATGTTTATCATGATCCAAATGAAATAAATGATGATATTGAAATAACAGGTAAAAATATCGGTATTTTTCAAAAAATAAGAACAGTAATTGGAGATTATGATATAAATAGTGTTGATATAATGAATAATGTAAATGATAATGAAAATAATAATGTAATATTTTATACTGCAGATGATAAATGTGTTTCAAGTTTTATTTCAACATACGAAAAACATACTTTTGAAAAACAAAATACAAATAGAGTTAAATTTGATTTAAAATTATCAAATTTTTATAAAGATAATTATGACGATGATAAGGAAAGATTTAAAACATTTGATACGAATGTTATTAATTTTGTTTTAAGTGCAGAAAATAATCATCAAGATGTAGTTAAAAATGCTAATTTTAACTACGAATCTCTATTTTCAATTGAAAATAAAAAAAGAAAAATGATATCTTTTTATAATAATACTGAAGATATATATGTTAATATTGGAAATCATAACTCTTATTCACATTTAAATAAAATTAACAATATATGTTTACATATTGAAGATAATTCGGAATATTTGTTACAACTAACAAATAACGAACTTGCAAAAAATTCTAAAATTGTTTTTCATAATAAATCAGAAATAAATAAAAATCATTTCTGGACAATTGATGCTCCCAATGTTAATACAAATAATTTTAATATTAAATATACTTTTAATAATAATGTAAATGATTTAGATGCTAATTATAACTTAAATACATCTACTAATTTAACATTAACAAATGATAATAAAATTGGCATAAACAACTCAATCCCAATATCTACCGTTGATATTAATTCTTCTAATAATAATATTTTAAATCTAAGAAATTATTATTTACAAGATAATAATTTAGAATTAGATACTTCTAAATATAATTTAATTAATGTTAATAATACTGATTTTGACTATATTTTGTCATTTAATAATAGAAATAATTTTTCAATTATAGATTTTAATTACAATATTAATCTATCTCCTGATAAAATACCAAATGAAACAATTGATGGTAAGGATATTTATGAACAATTTAAACAAACGAATGGTTATATTAAAACAACAAATAAATCAAATACATTTAGCAATAAAATTAATATTATTATTTATAAAACTAATTTAACTTTTTCTTTTGAAGATTATACTGATGTTGAATTAAACAAATTTTGGAAGTTTGATACAAATATTTATTTAAATGCTAATAATATATTAGAGATAAATAATAATATTGTATTGCCATCTTTAAATAATTTTTCATATATATTAGAGAGCAATAAGTGGAATTTCCAATTTAGCGAAGATTCAGATAATAATTTTAATACAGAAAATTATAATTCTAATTTTATAATAACATATGATGATATTTTAAATACGGAAGTTTCTTTTATTGTTAATAATCATTATAAGTATATAGATTCTAGTAAATTAAACATCCAGTATGATTTAGTTAATGTAGGCAAAAATTATAATTTTGCTGATGATAAATATAATTTACATTGTACTTTTGAGAATAAAATTTTTAATATTGATAATATTGGTAATTGTACTTATTATAAAACTTATATTAATGAAAATTATAATAACGAATTAAAAATTAATATTCATACTTCAAATGAATTATATATTGATTATGATATTAGAAATTCTAATTATAATATTGATGTTTTATATGAAATTGATAACGATTATAACTTTAATTTGTATGGACCATCTACTCTTATTAATAACAATGCTATAAATACAAATTTAATAAATTACACATATAATTATGATACATTAACAAATATTTATAATTTTGAAACTAATAATATATTAAATAGTACTCCTATTGGTATTAGTAAAGATGAGATAACTATTGCCATTGATACTATAACAAATGATATATTATATCAATATAATAATACAAATGAATCAGTAAATTTATTAGGTAATGATATAGATATATCAGATATTATTGATGATAATATTAAAATTAGAATCAATAATAAGTATGATAAGTACATTGGAAATGAAGATATAACTCACTATATTATTACTAATGTAGTTAAAGATAAAGCACATATTATATTTGAAAATGAAATATTAGGTCAACCATCAATAATTAATAATGAAATTTATAGTACATTCGATGGAAATTTAATTATAAAATCTTATGATACCGAAAATAATGAAAAAAATGATCTAATTGAATTTAAAAACGATAACAGTATTAATGCTGAAAATAGTACTTTATATATTAAAAATATAACTGTTGATAATATTTTTGATAGAGCATCTGGAAATTCCATAATAAATTTATTAGAAAAAAAAGAATTAAAAGAAACACATACTACTGATGATTTTACAATGAAAACTATAAATCAGGATTTTATAACAAGTAATAAATTAATACATTTAACTAATCCTCAAGATACTTCTTCAGGTGCTGGTAGCACTAATATACTTAAAATAAAAAAAACAGCAGATTATGATAGTTTACTTGTAAATGGGGATATAATTTATAATGATGTTCTTGAAATTACTGCCAATAATAGTTTGGATATTATTGAAAAGAATATGTTATCTTTGTCCCTATTAAATAGTACTTCAATTGCTAATTTTGGTTCTAGAAATAATCCTGCTAAAATTGGTATTGGTATGGATAAGGAGGAAATAGATTATCACTTAGATGTTAAAGGTGATTTACGATTAACTACAAATAATATATCTGAATTAGAAAATCCACATATAACTTTAAATTCTCATAGAAATAATGCTTTATTAGATTATTATGAAGATAATAAATATAATCATAATTTAATTTATTCAACTGATGGTGAATTTAAAATAACTGCATATAATGATTTAAATAGTAAAACAAAAGATTTAATTAAATTAAATGATGGTAAAGTTGAATTTGATGAATTAGAAACAACTAAAATAATTGCAAATGAAATTTACGATAACTTAGGCAATTCATATTTTCCAGATTTTCATAATTTAAATAATAGTGAATTTTTATATAATATATCTAACTTACATATTATAAGCAGTAATGTTCAATTTACAACATCTAATATTAATATTGCTTTAGAAGATATTAAAAATAATTATTTTAGTATTAACAAACTTAGATCAATTGAATTAGATACTGTTCTAAACAATAATATATCTTTTGAAAATTTTGAAGATATAAACTACAATAAAGAATATAATTATGAATATAGTTCAATAGTACAAAAAGCGGAAAATCAATTTTATTCATCTTCTTTAACTCATCATACAATTAATTATTTGACAGCTGGTTCAGATAGTATTATTGCAGGTGAGAGTGAAACAAGTGGTTTTGCAGATGGTAAATTAGATTCTGGGGATCCAGAAATTCCAAATCCATTATTTAATTATGTTACTTCAATTATTTATTCGGATAGTTTCATTTATATTGCGGATCAAAGAAATAATAAAATCAGATTTTTAGATAGTGATAATATTGTTAAAACTTTTGTTTTTGATTCCCAAACAGACATAGTACAACCTGTATATTTAGTTAAAAATGGTAATACTTTATATGTTTCGAATGATAAATACATTTATGCGATTGACATAGAAAATATTGAGACTACTTATGAAAATTTAACTTATAGTCGGATTGCGGGAAGCGATGAATTAGGTTATAAAGATAGTAGTTTACTTAATTCTAAATTTAAAAATATAAATACTATGTGTTATGATAATAGTAAAGATATACTATATGTATCTGATGATAATTTTTCAATTAGAAAAGTAGATTTAAGTAATGAAATTGTTAAAACAATTGCAGGATATTTACCAAATAATATTGATGATTTATCATTTAGTGGATCAACTGTAGGCGATGGTATTGATGCACGATTTAATAATATCAAAAAAATAATTAAAGTTCCGGATCAGGAATATTTAATCATCTTAGATAATGATTCTAATAATTCAAGAATATTAGCATATGATATAGAAAATAGTTTTGTATCATTAATTTATAATTATAATGGAGAAGTTAGTGATTTATTATTAGATATTACAAATAATAAAATACTATATTTAATTACCAGATCAAGTTATTTTATCAAAATAACAATACAAGATGATTATGGTATTTATAATAAAACAAATATAACTTTCCACGAATCAGATACAAATATTTTTAGGATTACATCAATACCACACGATAGTATTAACTATCCTTATTATACTTTAGAAAAAGACTATAATCCTGAACAACTTGTTGATTCAATGACTGTTAAAACAAATTATAAAAATACTTTTGTAAAATTTGGTTCTGATGATACTTATAAAAAAGCTTTTATTGGTATTTCTAAAGAACCTGTTTACGGCATTGAATTAGATGTTAATGGATTAATAAATACAACTGATTTAAATGTAAATAATTTAATAACATCTCTTAATATTAAGACAAATAGTCTTAAAGTTAATTTTTTAGAAAATTATGATGCTGATAATACAAAAATAATAACAAAATCATCAATTATTACTCATTATAATAATTTATCACTTGGTGAATTAACTGATTATAATAAAAGATTTGAAAATATTTATATTAGAAATAATTTTGATATTGAAAGATATAGATTATCTGCAGATACTCAAGATAATTATCTTAAATTGACAAATACTTTAGATAATAATAATTTTATTAGAACAAAACAAAGTGGAGTTATATTACATAACAATACAAATAGTTCAAGATCTGAAATTAATTATGTTAACAACAAACTAAATGTTGTTAATTATAATAGTGACGGAATAGAAATATTTAGAAATGAAGATTTTTCAGGAACAATTACAACTTCAAATATTGATATTGAAAATACTTTACATTCATTTCAAGGTATTATTAGTAATTTAACAGTTTATGAAGATACTCATTTAAATTCCAATGTTTATATTTATAACGCATTAAATGTAAATAGTAATATTATTGCTAATAATGATATTATATGCAATGGTGTTTCTTATTTTAATGATGATATAATTGTTCAAAATAGAATATCTACAAATGATTTATACGTTTCATCAAATATTTTAGTAGATGATTCTATAAATTTGAATGGACTATTAACAACTCAAGACATACATACAGATGATATTTATATAGATAATAATGCAGTTGTTAATAATGATTTGGAAATTATGCAAAAATTATTTACAAGTAATGAAGTATATTTTTATAGTAACTTAAATGTTCAGAATAATTTAATTGTGAAAGATACATTAACAACTTGTAATTTAGAAATTATAGGTAATTTAACTTATGTTGAAACAACACAATATCAAACAGAAAACTTGCATATTATAAATGATCAAGGCGATGGACCATCTTTAAAAATTACTCATAAGAAAAAAGACGATACGAGTGATGATAACAATATTGTAGTTATTAATAATATTGAAGATTCAGATTCTGATAATAAAAATATAATCATTAATGATAATTGTTATCTAGGTATACATAAAAGTCCAGAAGTTGAATTAGATATTTTAGGCAATATTAAATTTACAGGTAGTATTAATAGTGTTTCTAAACAGGCACTAGATTATATTGAATTATTAGACGAACCTATTTTAGATAAATTTGAAGATACATCAAACTATATTGGCAGAGTTGATAATGCATCTTCTAATTTTACACATCAAGTATATGATTATCTAAAATATGTTTCTAATCTCGATGTATTAAATGATTGGCATCATCCTATTGTGAAGGAATTTGATAATGCTGGTAATTTAATTGATAATTACAATATAAAAACTATTAATAATAATATTTATGTTAATTCAACAATAAATTCAGATGAATATTATATAATATTAAAGAACGATACAGAATATTCACAAAAACATTATCAATTATCTCTTGTTAATAATACACTTGCTGATGTATTACTTGTTGGAGGGGGGGGATTAGGAATAAATTCAATTTATAACGACATTTATTTAAATAATCGTTATAAAACAATTTCAAAATTAAAAACAATTAATTTTAACAACTATTATTTATTTGATATTTCAGAAGATCATATATATTATTACAATAATGATGATACATCAATATATAAATGTAATTTAAATGATTTAACAGATGAAACTCCACTTTTTAGTGTTATTGGTTTTAATTTAGCAGATTCTATCATAAAAGTTAGTAAAAATAATGAATTACTTATATTAAATAAAGAGCATTCAATTTTAATTAATAATTTACATAAATCAACTAATATTGAAATTGGTAATAATGGTGTGTCTGGTGATGATAATGGCAATTTTGAAGATTCTAGATTTAATACAATAAAAAGTTTTGCTATTAATAGTAAAAACAATATAATATATGTTGCAGAAAACAAAAAGATAAGAAAAATAGATTTAAAAAATGAAAAAGTATCAACTGTTATTACATTTGTGAATGATATAAGTTATATAGATATAACTAACGATGATAACTTTTTATATATATCACAAATAAATTCTTCAAATCCAGTTTTATCTTATTCTATTATTAAACTAAATCTAAAAAATCTTGAAGTTATAACAATAATAGACAATATTGAATTAGAAATAAATTATTTATCAATAGATAAAATAAATAATAAATATTTATTATATAATGATCAATATAATATTCATTATTATGATTTAATAAATAATACATCTTCACAAATTACAAAATATGATGATGATAATATTTATAAATATTTCAAAATCACTTACGATAATAATAGTATTATTTTCATAAAAAATGAATTATATATTTATTACTATAATTTTAATTATGAAAATACATTACCATTAAATTTACCTGCACCAGGTGGTGCTGGATCATTACTATTTAGAAAAGATTTAATATTAAATAAAGGAATATATGATTTGTATGTTGCTAATAATTTATCAAGTAGTTATAAAATAGATGATGATGATTATTATCCTAATAATTATTCATTAAATGATAACTTTGATTCACAATTATTAGTGTGGCTAGATGCAAATAATGTTTCAAATAAAGCTAATTTATCAACAAATACAAGTAAATTACAGAGTACAATTACTATATTTGATGATCCTGATGATCCTGATGATCCTGATAATCAAATTTATAATGATTCAGAAAGTGGTTTAAATTATTATAAATTTTTAAATTCTTTAACAATTCAATTTACTCAAAATAAACCTGAGAATAATTTAAATTATTTTATAGTTTTTAAAAATACAGATATTGATAGTACATCTATAAATACTAATATTTTTAATATTATATTACAAGATATAACAATAGCAACAACAGGAACAACATCAAAAACATCAACAAGAGAATTTAGTTTTAATACAAATAATGTTGGCAAATTATCAAACTATCAATATAATACAAATATTAACATTGGTGGAAATACAACTAAACAAACAAAACATACTATTCAACATAGTATTAATGAAATTAATATATTAAATATTCAAATATCTGAAAATTCTAGCGAAACAACTAAATTTTTTATGAATAATGTAATATTTTATGATGATAATAATACTATACCAATACAATATACTGAAGATGAAAATTATAATTCAATATTAACTATAACTCAAGAAGATACTAATAATATTGAAATATATGAAATTATAATAATTAATAGAAATTTAGATGAAAATGAAAGGAATTCCTTATATAATAATTTATATTATGAAAATAACAATATTCAAATACCTAAAATTAGAAAAACAATTAACGAAGATGGTTATAATACAAATGGTTTTGGTACAATAGTTAAAGGTGGAACATCTGCCAAAGAAAATTATAATAATATTAATTTACCTGGATCATATAAAGGATATGAAGTTTCGAACGATTATGTATTAATCAATGATCAATATAATAATAAAGAAATTGTATCTGATATTACAAATGGAGGTACAGGATATTCTGGATTAAATTATTATAATAATATATATAATGGTCAAAAAGGATTTCAATCAGACTCAATAATAAATCAAGGTGATTTATCTGACTTACCAACAGAATATAGTTATGGTGCACCATCTTATGATATTAATAAAGAGTCAATAACTTATGGTAAAAATGGCAATGGAACTGATAGTACATTAATATCAGAAAATTATAGTGGTTCAGGATCTGTTGGAGGAATAAATAATATATTATCTAAATATCCTATAATTAATAATTCTATTAATAAAAATATTTTAAGACTTTCAACAACTTCAAATTCATATGATGACAACATATATGAAACAATAATTAAAATAGATATCGCGTCAGAATTTAATATTATAATGATAGATAGTAATACTACTACTGGCAAATATATTGATGCGACAATCAATTTAAATCCGGGAAATTATAAAATTATTATTAATAATAATGATAATCATATTAAATTTTGTAATAATAATGATACAACTTTATTAATAGATTCTGATAAATATTTAGATACAGAAAATATGGCAAATTGGTCAAATACAGATAGCATTATTTTACAAAATAATAATATATCAAGTTATGATCAATATTTTTGTAAATTAATTAAATTAACATTTATTGAAAATAAATTAGAAGAAGATTTAACATTTGATGATTCTGATACTAATTTTTATTATAATTTTGATGAAACAAAAAGTGGTTCTGGTATAATTATTCTAAAATATAATATTAAAAAAGATGTTGTTAATACAATTGAAGATAAATTTGATAAAAGATTAAAATTACTTGAAGAAGCATTATTGTTTTCTAGAATAAATACTTATAGTGATAATAAAGAATCTATTATGTTTTTCAAAAACGATGATATAACAAAATATTATAATAATATGTTTATTGATCAATCATATACGGGTATTTTTGTTGATTTAACAGACAAAAATGAATATAATACTGTTGAAGAAAATTTTATATTTAAATGGTCAATTAAATATAATTTAGAAGATAATTATAGAGATTATGTACCTAATACAAATTCTAAGAATATTAATTTTATAACTAATACACATTTAATTAAATTTAATGATTATTTACAAATACCAGAAAACAAATATTTATATATTGATAATATAAATTTAGAAATTAATGATACAATTTATAATTATAATAATAATGCATATGTATCAAAAATTGAATATAAAAATATAAATATTACACCAATTAAAACTGATATATTCCCAATTAATAATTTTAAATATAAATCAGATGATTTATTAACGCAAACTGAAATAACAATTGATAATAATTTGATTAAATGGTCTTCACATAATAATGCTCAATCAGATAAATTTTATCCATTAAATGTATTTAATCATAATATCAAATATGGAGAATGGGGTAATGATAATTACGATAGTGAAAATGGTTATTATATACCTTCTATAGGTATTTATAATATAGATACATTAGATCCAGTTACATTAGAAAATACTGGTATTTTTGAATCCAAAGTAGGCGAGTGGATTTTAATAAATTTTGATAAAGAAATAACTTTAACAAGCATTGATTTAATATTAGAAGACAATATTGAATTAATAGAATGGTATTTAGGCGGTAGAAATGATACAACCTCTTTTAATTTTCATAATATAATTGATTATACTACAAAAGGAGAAGTTTCCAATTCAGGAAACATTAGTATCAATAATGCTAATACATATACAAGCTTTATATTAATTTTTACCAAAATTAATGAAGGAAATACTCAATTAAAAATCAAAAATATTAAATTATATGGTAATTATAAGGATTGGGATATTTAAACAATGAATGATACCATTTTTGTTTCTATTGCAAGTTATAGAGACAAATCTTGTAATGAAACAATTAAAAATTTATTAGAAATGGCTAAATATCCAAATAATATTTATATTGGCATATGTCAGCAAAATAAAGAAGGCGATCAAGATGCTTTATATGATATTGATAATAAAAACATAAATATAATTAGAATATCATATAAAGATGCAAAAGGTCCTGTTTATGCAAGATATTTATGCTCACAACTTTATAATAATGAAAAATATTTTATGCAAATTGATAGTCATTCAAAGTTTATCAAACATTGGGATATAAAATGCATTTATGCAATAAAAAACATAAAAAAATTTAATTTAAGTCAAAAACCAGTTTTAAGTCATTATCCAAGAAGTATGAAAGATTATGATAGTTTTTCAGATTTAAAAAAAAACAAAATTACTTATGTAAAAGATTATTCAATAAATAGTTATAATGTTATAAAGTTTAATGGTGCTAAATTTATTGAAACAAATAATTCGTTTATTAAAACGCCTTATGTTACTGGTGGATTTATTTTTACAGAAGGATCCTTTTTAAAAGAAATTCCATATGATGATAAATTAGAGTACTTATTTACAGGCGAAGAAATACTTAATTCAATTAGATTTTATACATATGGATATGATATATTCATCCCTAATGAAAATATAATTTTTCATAATTATATAAGAAATAATGAACCTAAATTATGGGATGATATTGATTATATCGATAAAAAAAAAATAATTAATAAAAAAATAGCAGATGTTTTAAAATGTAAAACAAATACTGATATTAATAAAATTATAAATAAAGGCGTTGGATTTAATAGAGATATTAAGGATTACTATAAATTAATCAATTATATCAATTAATAATTTTCTTAATTCATCTATTTTTTCTTTGTTTTTAATTTTTTTACTTTCAACACTAAAACTAACAAATAAATTACCTTTTCTAGAATTATTATTGAAAATGGGTAGTCCTTTGTTTTCTATTAGATAATCTTTATTATTTAATATTACACCTAAATCTTGTGTATTTATTTTAATTTTTTCATCATTAAAAAATGGAATTTCTATTATTTTACCAACTATAGAATCTACTAAATCTATTTGTGTTTTATAATATAAATTATTTTCTTTTCTAACAAATTTACTATCATCTACTATTTTTAAAATTATAACTAGATCTCCTGGAGTATCATTATTTTTTTGTGGTTGCTCTCCAAAACCTTTGAAAATAGTTTTATAATTATCTGGAAAACCTGCATTTACAACAAGATTAGCCATACTTTCTTTACTATATGAACCTTCTCCTTTACAATCTTTACAACTTTTGTTTAATTTTAATATTTCACCTTTTGCACCACATTTTGAACACGGACCTTGATGTATTTGTGTTAAAAAACCCATATTTTTCATTTGTTTATATACACCTGTTCCACCACATTTATCACAAGTTGAACGACAATTTAAGCAATATTTTTTTGTTGAGATTTTCATTTTATTATTAATTCCATTATACACATCTTCTAGAGATACCTTGATAATTTTTTCTATATTATCACATTTGCTATTTCTTTTCATATTTCTATTAAAGTTAAATCCAAAATGATCTTCTCTCCCAAATCCATTGAATCCACCATCATTAAAAAATGCTGAAAATATATCTTCTGGATTGAAATTATTCATACCACCTTCTTCATAATTATTATCACCCAATCTATCATATTTACTTTTTTTATCTTCATCAGATAAAATAGAGTATGCATTAGATATTTCTTTAAATAAATCAGCTGTTTTTTGATCATTTGGATTTTTATCAGGATGATGCTTCATTGCCAATTTATGATATGCCATTTTAATTTCTTTTTGCGACGGATTATTATCTTTATTTAATCCTAATAAATCATAATATTTATATGTCATTTTATCTTTATAATTTTTAATATATTATTATTCTTAAATCTTATTTTATATATTTATATATATTAAGAAGATTTATTATGAAAATTATAAATTATAATGATATAAATAATAATGAAATTAATACTTTAGTTATTGAGAAATTATTATTTAAAAATAATAAAATATTAGATGACAATTTAGATAAATATTATTTGATTGAATATCCTGTTATAAAATTTAATAAAATTAAATATGATAATGATATATTTTTCAATATTTTAAATGAAAAAAAATTTCAAAATATAAATATAATAATACCTAAATTACTACTTACTAAAATAATTTTTTGTAAAGTAAATGATTCCAATTTTTTAATTAAAAGTAATAATTACGAAGTCGCAGATACTAGTAATATTTTAACTTTATTTATAAAATATACAAATACAATATTAAATGATTTAGATATATATGTTAATATTATTAGTAAAATTAGTGATTTAAAAACAAATATTTCTTATTTTAATTCATATTATTTAGTCGAAGCAATTGATTTATTACAAAAATATTTATTTTATTATCAAGAAAATATAAATCAATTTAAAAATATTTCTAATAATTTTTCAAATAAAAACGAAATTAATATTAAATTTATTGAAAATCTTAACTTAATTCATAAAAAATATATTATAATTTATAATTTACTAAAAGACAATAGACATTCTGTTATGCAAAGAATTGCATATTTAGAAACTGGAATGTCAAGATTATTAACAATTGTTGCAACAATATTTTTACCAATGACATTTATTGTTTCATTCTTTTCAATGCCTTTTAAAAATATGCCATTTAAAAATAATAAATATGGTATTTTATATGTTATATTTATTATTATTATACTAATGATTATAATACTTAATTATTTATTTGAAGATATATATCAAAACTTTTTTAGATTTTTTAATTAACTTTACAACATTTATTATTTATGCACTTAAAATTAATACCACATTCTATATCGTTCTTGCATTTTATATATTTACTACATTTATTATTATAGTATTTTTCTATTAAACTATAATTATTATTAATTATTATTACTATTATTAATATAAATAGTAATATACTTATTATATTTATATATAAAATATTATTTTTACTCATTCTAAACTAATTAAAGATTATTAATAATTAATATATATTGATGGAATATATATTAATAACTGGTTCAAAAGGTTTTATTGGCAAATATTTATATAATTATATAAAAAAAAATTATTCTCAATATGAAGTTTTATCATTTGACATTATTGATAATTATAATTTATGCAATTTAGATGATATTGAATTTTTCTTTAAAAATTATAATATAAAATACGTTTTTCACTTAGCTGCACTTAAAAGTATAAATGAATCTATTGAAAAATCATTAGTATATTATAATAATAATTTAATATCAACACTTAATTTACTTACAATTATGGAAAAATATAATTGTTATAATATAATTTTTTCATCATCTGGATCTATTTATGGCAATTTAGAAAAACACCCTTTATCAGAATCGGATGCTTTTAATTGTATACAAACAAATCCTTATTCTAAAACTAAATACTATACAGAAAATATATTAGAAGATCTCACTAAATCTTCTGACAAATGGAATATAGTAATTTTAAGATATTTTAATCCTATTAGTATAGATAACAATTTTGGTCTATTTAATAATATATTATTATGTTATATGAATGATAAACCTTTGGAAATATATGGAAATAATTATAATACACCCGATGGTACTTGTATAAGAGACTTTATACATATTAATGATGTAATATTAGCACATATTTGCGTGTTTGAATTTATAAAAAAAAATAACAATATATTTAAAATATACAATATAGGAACGGGTAAGGGATATTCTATATTAGAAATTGTAAATAAATTTAATAATAAATTAAATAATAAGTTAAAATATAATTTTGCTTCTAATAGAAAAGGTGATATACCTATTTCATATGCTAATGTTGACTTAATTTATAAAGAATTAAATTGGAAATCACAAAAAACTATTAATGAATCAATAGACGAATTTATTGATTATTTTAATTTAAAAAAATGATTTTATACATAAATATAATAGACTAAGATATTTAAAAAAATGATTTTATTTATAAATATCTTAGTCTATTATATTTATGTATAAAATTTGTGATAGATTTTATATAATAATATTTGAAAATGAAAATGAAACAAGAAAAATGATTGAAAAATCAAAAGAATTTATAACATCATCAGATTATCATGATTCATATAATAGTTTAGATAAAGATTATGGACCCATAAATATTTCAGATATTATAAATTTTTGTAATTATATTAATACATTAATAAATTTTGAAAAAACAATTAATAGAGATATAGTTTATTATACTTATAAATCAAAAAATAATGTAGATCTTTTAAATTTGGTTTTACTATGTGGTTCTTATTTAATATTTTATAAAAAATACACGCCAGAAAATGTTATATATGATTTGCATAATATATTTAACTATTTTCCAAATTACTACAATGATTGTATATCTAATTATGGTGGTTATAAAACATCTTTAATTGATTGTTGGTTTTCATTATACCATGCGATAAATATAAATTTATTAGATTTTAATATATTCGATCACGATGATTACAATTATTTAACAAATTATTGTGAAAGAGATATGAATATAATTGGTAATAAATTTCTTGCAATGACTTGTCCTTCAAAAAAAATAGATATTGTAAAAGACGAATTAATAAAAAGAAATATTAATTTAGTTATTCGTTTAAATGGTAGTGATAAATATGATAATAATCTATTTGAAATAAATAAAATTAAAGTAGTTGATTTGTATTTTGAAGATTATTCCACGCCTAGTATTAAATTAATAAAAAAATTTATGAATTTAGTTAATAATAGTGAATATGATAAATTAATTGCTATACATTGTAAAGCAGGATTAGGTAGAACAGGATTGCTAATTTGTATTTGGTTAATAATTAAATTAAATTTTACACCAAGAAATGCAATCGCTTATATTAGAATGATTCGACCAGGATCTATAATGGGATATCAGGGAGTTTTCTTAGAATCTATTGAACATTTTAGAAAACTTATTTAATTAAATAAGAAGATACTATGATTGTTTTATTTTCATCATAATTATATTTAATATTAAAACTAGTATTACATTTTCGCATTATATTATGAAAATTTTTTCTACTATTTAGTTTTCTACCTTTTATTATATTATTTTTATCATTCAACTTTTCAAATTCAGTTTTATCTGATTCATCATCAGAATAAATAACATCATTATCATTTGTTTCTGAATTTAGTTTATTTTTTTTTATGTTTTTATTTTTAATATTTAACCATTTCTTATTTTCAATAACGTTATCTTCTTTTTTGCTCATTAAATTATAAAAAAAATTTTTTAATTTAATAAAAGAAATTTTACTATCCATATTTTATATAGTTGTAATATCTTTTATATCATAATAATATAACTATATTGATAATTATTAACACTATAGTATATCCATTTATTATTGTAAATACAATAAAATCAGTATAATATTTAAATAAAATATTACCTATTATTCCCCCGAAAATACCAAATGCACCAGTTATACCTATTGTTGCACCTAAATTTTCATTATCAAAATGTGGTATTAAACCAATAATACTACCTTGTAAAAAATTATTTATTGTACTTATAAATACTATTCTTAATAACATATTAATAAATACTTCATTTACTGATATATTATTATCAATAATAGACATATTATAATATTGTAGTAATACGTTATTTATTAATAATAACAATTGAAATATAATATATGTTTTAATTTTACCAATGATTTTAAATTTACTATAATTAATATCTGATATATGTCCACCAATTGGTCTTGCAATCAAATTAATAATTGAAAATATAAATATTATTTGTATTTTCATTTTAAATGTTATATTATTTTCAATTGAAACTAATTTTGAAAAATTAGTATATAATGTTATTTCAAGACCAAAACTTAATAGATATGTAAATACTATAGATAATATTTTAACATTTTTAATTATATTAATTATATTTTCTTTTTTAAAATATAAATCTCTCTGCATTCTTGCAATATTAATATTATTATCATTAGTATAATAACTATGTATAGTATTGTCTAAATCATTTGCATATATATTATCATTAATATCTATTTGAATATCATTATCATTATCATTATCATTATCATTATCATTATCATTATCATTATCATTATCATTATCATTATCATTATCATTATC
>MDSW01148379.1_pt1 | contig 41506 bp, 42 predicted proteins | sample 811171 | NCBI WGS metagenome assembly MDSW01 (sample SAMN05326641, study PRJNA326480) | marine metagenome | isolation source: seawater | place: Atlantic Ocean: North West | collected 2012
AATAAAAAACCTTTGATACCTGATAACGCATTGGTACCAAAGGTTTTTTTAGATGGTGCCCCCACACGGACTCGAACCGCGGACCTACTGATTACAAATGAGCTGGGCGTCTTTGAGATTCAATGACTTAGTTAAACTCTGTGCTAAGACCTAAAGCCTAAAACTAACACATATGATAACATTCCACATTGACAGTATTTTACAGATAATTATATAGCCGAATAATCTAACACCTCTTAATTAATCTTGAGGGTTAATCTATTTTTACCCAATTATTCCCTCTAGTGGGAATGTCCCTTCAAAAATAGCAGTTAGGGTGCGTCCTTACATGGGGGGATCCCTTAGATATTTCTTTAGTTCCTACGTAGGAGACGGGGATATGGAAATGGATAAAGTTCAGAGAGAACATCTTTTAGAAGAAATAATGGTGGGTTTAGGAGTCGACCGGTATAATAAAAGCCGTGAGGGCGGTGAAGAAGCTGAGCTACCTCCCGGGAAGTCTTTAGTCCACCGCTCAGTTCCTAAACTTTCCTCAAAAATCGAGGAATTCGTGAAGGAGTGTTCAAGCGGTAAAGCAGGCAGAAGACACACAGCGGCTCAGTACCTTGAGTGTTTTATACCTGATGTAGCTGCTTTCGTTACATCACGTTGGGTAATCAACAGTATGATTAAGAACGAGACGTTGACTAAAGTCTCTATCTCTATAGGGACATCATTAGAGGATCACGTCAGATTTGTGCAATTCTCCAAACATGCGCCTGGTTTGCTGAGGCATACCGAAGATAAAATTAAGAAGTCCACACATGCTAGATATCGACAGGGAGTCCTGAAACATGCACTAAAACTTGTACCGGAAGCTGTGGGTCTCGGCTGGACTAACAGGGATAAACTACTAGTAGGTAGTAAACTGGTCGAACTTTTTATCGAAGCAACAGGGCTAGCTACTGTCCATTTAGATCTTAAAGGGAAAATGAAGCGTGCTGTCATACGGCCCACTGATAAGGTTAAAGAGTGGTTGGAGAAAAGGCATGAGGAAGCTTCATTACTCGCCCCTGTTTATATGCCTATGATTCTCAAACCTAGAGATTGGACGAACCCCAAGGACGGCGGGTATCTGAACCGGGGCCTGTTTAAAAGTATGTATTTAATTAAAACTAAACGACGGGATACACTGGATGAGCTATTCTCGGTGGAGATGCCTGAAGTTTACAACGCGGTTAACGCTATCCAGAGGACAGCGTGGAGAATTAACCGGAAGGTTTATGACGTCATGAAAACACTTAGAGATCAGCGTAGCTCATTAGGCGGTCTTCCTATAGATGATGATGATCCTGTACCACCAAGACCTTCAGATATACCTGAAGATGTTCCTCTGTCCTCTTTATCTAAGGAGGAGCAGAAGCGACTTAAGCAATGGAAGGCGGCTGCGGCAGAGGTTTATACAAACAACGCGAAGAAGATTTCGAAACGACTGGCGTTTGCACAACAAATGTTTGTGGCATCTCGCTATGTAGATGAGGAGGAGATTTATTTCCCTTATACAATGGACTTCAGAGGCAGGATTTATGCCCAACCCACAGGTCTAAACCCTCAAGGGGATGATAAAGCAAAATCCCTTTTGGAATTTGCTAGGGGGAAGCCCTTGGGTGATGCCGGAGCTTTCTGGTTAGCAGTCCACGTCGCTAATTGTTTTGGTGAAGCGGATAAGCTACCGTTATCTGAGAGGGTACGGTGGACTCTAGATCATGAAGAATTAATACTGGACTCAGCTCGGAATCCCCTTGACGGTGAGCGGTTCTGGACCAGCGCGAATGGAGGGGACAGTGCATGGACAGCCTTGGCTGCATGTTTTGAGTGGAGTGGGTATGTAGAATCCGGTCTTGATCCCAACTATATGTGCCACATACCGGTGGCGGTGGATGGTTCTTGCTCCGGGCTTCAACATTTTAGCGCGATGCTTAGAGATGAGATAGGTGGTACTGCGGTCAATTTAACACCGAGTGATGAATGTCACGATATTTATAGTGAGGTGGCGAAGAGGGTTGAGGAATATATTAAAAGAGCCACCGATGAGGCAGCAAGGCGGTGGCGAGGTAAAGTAGTACGTAAAATCGTTAAACAGCCCTGTATGACGTTTGCCTACTCGGTAACTAGCCGGGGGATCCGTGACCAAATAATTGATGCGCTTAAAAAGCTAGACGACTCAGGTAACTACCTTGACGGGCTTAGTTATTTTGAGGCTGCGAATTACCTTTCTCCGATCGTAGAGCGTTGCATTCGGGAGACAGTTATCGCAGCATCAGGTGCGATGGAGTGGTTACAGGAAGTAGCCACTTTAACGGCAAGAGACGGCGTTCCCCTATACTGGACAACCCCTGTAGGGATGCCCGTATTACAAGATGAGAGGAAATATACATCAAAACGCGTGAAAGTCTGGTTTCAGGGTAAAAAGCGACAGCTCAGTTTAGCTTGCGACACCGAAAAGATAGATGCAAACGCTCAGCGTTCTGGTATTGCGCCTAACTTTATTCATAGCATGGACGCAGCGCATTTAATGCGGACAGTCAACACATGTACGCGGTGCGGTATAACCTCATTCGCCATGATTCATGATTCATTCGGAACGCATGCTTGCGATATACCGCTGATGAACGCAATTCTGCGAGAGGAGTTTATAGCTATGTACAGTGAGGATATTCTTATGTCTTTTAAAAAGGAGTTGTTGACTCAGTTATCCCCAGAAACAGCGGAGAAGATTCCTGAGATTCCGCCTAAAGGTTCGTTAAACCTCGAAGGCGTTAAGGAGAGTGTTTTTTTCTTCTCATAATATTCCCACTTATGGGATAATTACACATAGAGTTATATATCCATAACCCTCTGTTTAGGACTCATCCTTACAGAAACCAGAACGCTGATCGGAGGAGTCATGGACGGGTATAGATTTTCGCTAGGCATTACGAACGCGGACCTGCGTAGAGCTGCGTTCAGGGTTATTGATAGGACACAAGATAAACCTGAACACCAGATCCTGGGAACAGCGCTAGCGTTGTTGAGTATGTGTGAAGCGACAGGGACTGACATTAAACACTTACTTGAGATTGCATCTAGGGCAGCGGCTGATGTCGACGGTCCTTTTAGCTCCACGATTAAAGCTATTAAGGAGTACGCGAAACACGAGATAGGTAGACATGACGGGTAGACATGAAGGGTAGACATGAAGGGTAGACATGACGGGTAGATTTAAATCGACTGGGGACACCGTTAGTCCGCCTCTGATCATGGGAGAATGTGTAACAGTAGATGAATTAATGGAAGTGTTTGAGGAGTCTGACTTCATAGATCCAGACTCCGTTGAAATTCTATTTGGCTACTGTTCTAGAGATCCCAACGATGCTCAAGTTTTTGTACTTTTCCGTGTGGAGGATGGACTATTCGAAGTACGTGGGTTTCTAGATAAAAAATATGGCTATAGGTACGTCTGGGACCCTGTTAAGACTGATTTTAAAAGGATTAGAACGGATATAGAACGAGGGAAGCTGGGCTTTGACGGACGCGGATTGCCTACTTTCGCGGGTCCATTGCTTGATCTGATTTACACCATTGTTGAGGAAGACAGATGAAGGGTAAAAAGCATAAGTATATCACGGTTCGTAAATCTAGAAACAAGACTTTCTTTAATTTCATAAGCCCACTGGGTACAGCAGTATTCCCGAAGCTTGTAAAGTATGATGAATTCAAGGGTACTAAAGCGTGGAAAGTTAAACTAGCTGTTCCAGCTGAGGAGGCTGAGGAGTTCATCGGGGAGATTAAACTGCTTCTAGAGGATTTTTATAAACAAAAATATGAAGAAGCGAGTCTTAGGAAACGTAGGGAATACGACAAGAATTGGTCTATTAAAGACCTGTGGGTAGAAGAGGAAGACAGCGAGGGTAACCCCACGGGGAACATCCTATTGAGCTTTTCCAAGAAGGCGTTTGACAGTAAGGGTATGCCGCAGGCGGCGCCTCTTTTGTTTGACAGTAACAACAAGCCCATTGCGGTTGATGATATATGGGGCGGTTCTAAGCTACGAATTGCCGGCTTTATTTACTTCTATGAGAATTCAAGTCTCAAAGAATTTGGTCCTTCGCTTAAGATCCAAGCTGTACAGGTAGTAGATCTTAAAGGCCCGGGGAGAAGCGGTCCTTCAGCGGAAGCCTATGGCTTCGAGGCTATTGAAGGGGGGTATACAGCGGATCCTGTATGCGAAGAAGACTTATGCGATACTGAACCTGACGTGGACGAAGATGACGAAGTCGATTTCTAGTCCCGGGTGTGCGGTTGAATGGGGGGAGAGGGGGCAGGTCTCTCTCTCCCTTTTATGGCCGCCCGTTCCAGCGTCGCGTCCCCGGGTTAGTCGTTGGGGGGTTTACTACGGTAAAAACTATAAAGAGTGGATGCAGGTTGCGGAGGACGTTGTACCGCAGAACACAAGAGGGCCTTTACAAGGACCTGTTGTAGTTCGTGTGAGCTTCGTGTGTCACCGACCTAGGACTACTAAACGGTCCTACCCCAGAGGGGATGGCGATAACTTTGAAAAGGCTGTTTATGATGTGATCACTAAAAAAGGTTACTGGGAGGATGACGACCAGATTGTTAAAGCCTGCTGGGAGAAGCGCTTCGTCTGTCCCGAAGAAGCGCCTCGTGTTGATATAGAAATAGGAGAGTATGAAGCATAAAACAATTCGCTCGGTGGAATATCTTGTGGTCCACTGCTCGGCTACCAGATCCAGTCAGGATATTGGAGCTGCTGAAATCAGGAAATGGCACAGGAACCGTGGGTGGTTCGATATTGGGTATCATTTTGTGATCCGCCGTGATGGGACTGTAGAAGCTGGCCGTTCTATTGACAGGCCCGGAGCACACGCCCGGGGGTTTAACCATATCTCTTTAGGTGTATGTCTCGTAGGCGGTGTCGCTGGAGACGGTAAAACAGCCGAGAATAATTTCACAGAAGCTCAGTTTAGTTCTCTTAAGAGTTTACTTAGAGGTTTGAAGGCATCTTACCCGGATGCAGAAGTACTGGGTCATAGGGATCTTCCACATGTTTATAAAGCATGTCCGTCCTTTGACGTTAGGGAATGGTGGAAGTCTAACAGTTAATCTTCGCTAAGGAGTTGTGTATGAGACAGGAAGAGATTGTATTAAGACATCTCAAAGAGGTTGGTAGCCTATCCGGGAGGGAAGCAGAAGATTTATATAGAATTCGTGATCTTCCGAAACGTATCTCTGTTCTACGACAGGAAGGACATAAGATACAGCGGGTACTAAAACGCGACTTGCTAGGTCAGCGCTACGCTAGATACTCGTTGGCATTCGAGGGAGAGGGTTGTTGACATGGCACAGCGTAAATACATTTTGCGGCGTCCTACGGCGTTGCGATTAGCATTCGAGGCGGTAGGTTTTAAACCTAGGAAGGGTTTAGGTATTGTTAAGGAACCTGCTTGGACTGTTCTCAGGGGGCGTAGATTATCAAAGGGCGTTAGTAGAAAATGATTGATTCAGTCGTTAGTTGGAAGGAGCAATGTCCTGAGTGTGCATCAAAGGGTGGCGATAGCAGTGGGGATAATCTGGTCGTCTACAGCGACGGCCATGCTCACTGTTTTGCTTGCGGCTATCATATTAACAGTTTAGATGGCGGTCGGACTAAAACTCGCCACAGCGGGAAGATGGGTAAGAGGTTAATCGTGGACGGCGAATACCGCTCCCTCGCTAAGCGCGGTATTTCGGAGGAAACATGTCGCCTTTTTGGCTATCAAGTAGGTAAGTATGAGGGTAAGCCTGTCCAAATAGCTAATTACAGGAAAGACTCCGGTGTGATAGCTCAGAAGCTTAGATTTCCCGGTAAAAGGTTTAAGTTTTTGGGGCAGCCCAAAGAGGTAGGCTTGTTCGGCCAACATCTCTGGGGGAATGGAGGTAAACGTCTAGTCATTACTGAAGGCGAGATAGACGCTTTGACCGTGTCGCAATTGCAGGGTAATAAATGGCCAGTGGTCTCAGTGCCGAACGGCGCTCAGGCCGCAGCCAAGGCGATTGCTAAAGAGATAGAATGGGTAGAGCGGTTTGACCGAGTTATCTTTGCATTTGATATGGATGAACCGGGAGCTGCGGCAGCTAGAGAGTGCGCCTCTCTTCTCTCGCCGGGGAAGGGTTATATCGCTTATTTACCGGAGAAGGACCCTAATGAATGTTTGTTACAGGGACTCGCTAAAGAGCTCATAAACGCGCTCTGGGAGGCTAAAGAGTATCGTCCAGACGGTATAGTGGCGTTGGATGAAATTAGTGTTGATTACCTGATGGATGAAGGTGATCAGGGGTATCCCACTCCCTACCCGGTTATAAATGAAAAGACTAGGGGGATACGGAAGAGGGAACTTCTTCTCTTAACAGCAGGTTCTGGTATTGGGAAATCCACGATGGCTAGGGAGCTGGGGTATCACCTAACGGCTGTTCATGGTCTTAACGTAGGAAATGTCTATTTGGAAGAGTCGGTGCAGAAGACCGCTCGCGGATATGTAGCTATTGATCATGCAGTACCGCTGGGCGAACTGATGATTAACCCTAAGAAGCTTACGGCGGATCAGTACAGGGAGACGATAGATAAACTATCTGGGCGGGTATTTTTTTATGACCACTTCGGCTCGTTAGAGTCCGATACACTTGTGTCTAAGCTTAATTATATGGCGATAGGTCAAAGGTGTGATTTTATTATCCTTGACCATATCTCAATGGTTGTAGCTGATCAAGAAGGTACTGGGGAGGGAGAGCGTAAAGATATCGACCGTTTAATGACTAGACTGCGCTCGTTCATTGAGCGTACAGGCGTAGGTGTAATTGCGATCGTTCACTTAAAGAGGCCAAACAATAAAAAGTCGTTTAATGAGGGGGGACAGGTGTCTCTCAGCGACTTACGGGGATCGGCAGCCCTCGAACAACTGAGTGACACAATAATTGCCCTAGAGCGTGATCAGCAAGACGAAGACGAGTGCGATATAAGCAGAGCCAGGGTTCTTAAGAATAGGATGTTCGGCGACTTAGGATTGGCAGACCGCTTAGTCTACGATCGTGGTACTGGTAGACTACTTCCAGACGGTTCATTTAGCGCGGTGTCCAAAGGTAAGCATCCCATGGGAAGCGATAGTATCTTAGAATATTAAGGTGATATAGCATGGATAAATTCGTTGGGATAACTGGCCGGGCGGGGTCTGGTAAAGACACGCTCGCGGATTACTTAGTGGCTAAGCATGGATTTACTAAATACACCCTTTCTACGCCATTGAAGCAGGCCATTAACGCCATGTTTGGGTGGAACATGGCCATGTGGGAAGATAGGAAATGGAAAGAGACGAAGCACCGCCTTACGGGGGTGTCCCCACGTCAGCTAGCTCAGACGTTAGGTACTGAATGGGGTCGTCGTTTGGTGGGTGAGGATCTATGGATCAGACTACTTGAAGATCGAATTAACCGAGATCTAATTAATAAGACCGGTTTAAAAATCGTTGTGCCGGATATACGCTTCTCTAACGAGGCGCAGTGGCTGAAGAGCAAAGGAGGTACGATTGTTCAGATCCATAGAATCGGCGTGGCGCACGCATCAGCTCACGTGAGTGAGCTGGGAATATCACATCGTCTTGTTGACATTAATATCCACAATAACGGTAGTTTAGAGGAGTTTCTAGCTACTAGCTCCCGTTTACTGGGCGTGGGTGAGACACGCGCAGCTTGAGGCCGCCTCACGGCGGCTTTCTTATAGGAGAAACGTTGTGTTGGTGTTTGACATAGAGGCGGATGGCCTTATTGATGATATTACAAAAATATATTGTATAAACATTATAGACCTAAACACTGATGAAGAATATCGTTACACAGATTATAGTCACTATCAGGATTTAGCCGGGGGATTTACGGAAGAACCTACGGCTAGAACTGGGACGATATGCGACGGCTTAAAACACTTAGCTTCTGGCGATGTCTTAGCGGGACATAACATTATAAATTATGATATTCCAGCGATTAAGGCGGTTTATCCCGACTGGAAGCCTAAAGATGGCGTCTCAATTAGAGACACCTTAGTGATGTCTCGTGTTATGTATGCTAACCTAAAAGATTTAGATTTCGCTATGAGACGTCGCGGTCGTCTCAGCGATGCGTTCTTCGGGAAGGGGTTAGCTGGATCACATAAACTCGAAGCTTGGGGAATGCGGCTAGGCGGACCTCTGAAAGATGATTTTAGCCCTGATCATTACATTAACCCTCGGACTGGTAAGAAGTATACATGGAAGACCGTGCCGTTCATCAAGGACATGGACGAATACTGCATGCAAGACGTCAGAACGAGTGTATATGTTTTAAAACACTTCGACGGAAAGAACTATTCGGAAGAGTGCTTAAGTATCGAACATGCCGTTGCTTCGATTATTACACGGCAGGAGAGGAACGGCTGGTTATTTGATGTTGAAGCTGCGGAGCGGTTGACTAAAGAACTTCAACTTAAGAAGCTAGAGCTAGAGCAAATACTCAGGGAGACATTCCCCCCTTTTTATGTCCGTGTAGGTTCAAAGCCTTTTATTCCAAAACGGGATAACGCCCGTTTGGGGTACACTACAGGATGTCCGATGACTAAGTTAAAACTTGTGGAGTTTAATCCGGGGTCCAGAGATCATATTGCCGATAGGTTGATTAAACTCTTCAAGTGGAAACCGGATGAATTCACGGAGTCAGGGAAACCGAAAGTAGACGAGACGGTTTTGTCCTCTCTTCCGTGGGATGAGGCGAAACTGTTGTCAGAGTATCTTATGGTTGAGAAACGCTTAGGACAAGTTGCTGAGGGGACGCAGGCGTGGTTGAAGGTCGTGAAACCGAACTCTCGTATACATGGACGAGTAAACCCTAACGGCGCCGTAACCGGTCGGATGACACACTTTGAACCTAACATCGCTCAGGTACCGGCTTCACGGGCGCCTTACGGGGAAGCTTGTCGTAGGTTGTTCACGGTTCCTACTGGTAAAAAGCTGGTAGGATGTGATGCGGAAGGACTAGAGCTCCGGCTACTCGCGCACTACATGGCTAAGTGGGATAATGGTGACTACGTTAGAGCAGTGACCGAAGGTAATAAAGAGGATGGCACGGATGCTCATACGCTAAACCAAAAGGCGTTAGGCTTCAATTCGAGGGACAACGCGAAGACATGGTTTTACGCTATGATCTACGGTGCGGGTAATCATAAACTGGGCCGTATCGCGCTCGGTGACTTAAGCGAAGAGGGACGTAAGAGGTTCTATGAAACCTACCCTAAAGGTAAGAAGCGGGATGCCGCGATTGCGCGTATGGGGAAGAAAACTAGAGATAATGTAGCGAAGAACCTACCGGCACTGGGTAATTTCATTGAGGCCGTTAAGAAGGCCGCACGGCGCGGATACCTCATCGGGCTTGATGGCCGTCATATCCACATTAGGTCTGAGCATTCGGCGCCCAACGCTTTACTACAAAGCGGAGGAGCCGTGGTGATGAAGAAAGCTCTTATTATTCTTGACGATTTGCTCCAGCGGGTAGGTTTAACGCCCGGAGAAGAATACGAGTTCTGTGGCAATATTCACGACGAATTTCAAATGGAGGTAGACGAAGACGTTGCCGAGTTTGTCGGACGAATGGCGGCCGCCTCGATCAGGGAGGCCGGAAGGCATTTTAACTTACGGTGTCCCCTTGCAGGAGATTACGCTATCGGGACCTCGTGGGCTGAGACTCACTAATGCGTATTTAGGTGGGTTAATAGACGGGGAAGGAAGTCTGGGATTGTATAAATCGAAGACTTCCTACCGCCCTCGATTGGCAGTTAGTATGATCGGTAAACGGGAGCACGCGTTATTGTCGCTTATAGCGCAGCTTTATGGAGGCAGATTCTATACCTACCGTCGTTCTACAGGACAGGTAGTCCATACTTGGGAAGTTGCTGCTCTCCGCGACTTGAGGAGCGTATTATACACTGTTTTACCTCATTTAATGCTCAAGCGGGACCAAGCTTCTATCCTCTATTATTGGTGTAACTTACCTAGTACTCGGCGGAAGGAAGAGGCCCCTTCTGTCTCGGCTCAATTAAAACACATTAAAGCTAACACTAAGGGACGTTTAATAGGTGCTATAGGAGAAAGCCATGGGATGGTTGAGTCTTGTTCGTAGTATTATAGGCTATGTTCCACAATATTTTCTAAAAAGACAAGAACAAAAAGCTAAGGAGAAAGAGCGTGCGGACAAACTAGAGGAGGCTAGATTTAACCGAGCTATGGACTTAATTCAGCAGGGGAAAATTGAGGAAGCTAAGTGGGAGCAACACGCTCTTAATAATAACGGATGGAAAGATGAGTATATGACTCTTGTACTCTCAATTCCTATGATAGGCTGTTTTATCCCCGGATTGAGCGATTACATACTGCGGGGCTTTCAGATCCTGGAGCAGACTCCGGTTTGGTATCAGGCAGCGATAGCCGTTATGATTGCTGCGGTTTATGGCTACCGTGCATATGGTGAGTGGCGGATGAATCAACTGGGCGGAGGCCGCAAATGAGAAGGACGATCCTTCTCGACGCCGATATTATAGCTTATAAGACAGCGGCAGTCGCTGAAGAGCGCTATGATTTTAATGGGGATGGCGACTTCGCGGTCGCGGTGGACGAACAAGCGGCACGAGCACGTGTGGATGAGCTGATTGAAGAATACTCAGATGTGTTAAAAGCCGACTCCGTGGTTATATGTTTTACGGATCCACATCAGAACTTCCGTAAGCAGCTCGAACCGAGTTATAAAAAGAACAGGGAGAAGATCAGTAAGCCTGTGCTCTTAAGTTACGTTAAAGATTACTTAGGCCAGAAATATGAATCATACGTCAGACCTAGGTTAGAGGCTGATGACGTTATGGGGATTCTCGCCACGCACCCTAGGATCATACCGGGGGAGAAGGTAATAGTCTCTGAGGATAAGGATATGCGCACGATTCCGGCCAAGATTTACAACCCAAACTACGCGGAGCTAGGGGTTATCGAGGTTAGTGAACTGGACGCGGATAGGTTTCATATGTGGCAGACGCTGTGTGGAGATAGCACTGATGGTTACCCCGGGTGTCCGGGAATAGGCCCTAAGTCTGTTTACGCTGAGGAGGTTATAAGTGCGGAGCGAGAAGAGCTGTGGGATATTGTCGTTGAAGCTTATTGCCTTAAGGGCTTCACTGAAGCTGACGCCATACACCAAGCGAGGCTTTCCCGAATTCTCAGGTGGTATGATTATAACTACAAGACGAAGACGATTAAATTGTGGGAACCCTTCTTTCTTTATTAATTAGGGTGCATCCTTACAACCCTCACGAAACTGCTAGTTAGTAGCTGGGTTTTTATTAACGGGTTATCTTACCTAGGCTACGGTTATAAACCCCGCCGGAGATAACATCTCCGGCCCGACGCCGACTTTGGGCGGCGTTTCTTTTGTTAGTAGCCTAAATCAACATCTACACGCGTATTAGCCTACTGACGGTAGGTATCATCGCGAGGTCTCCGCCAGCTCAAGTAGGCTTCGATATTGAACTATATGGCGGTGTGTTTAAAGGCCGGTTCGTGATCGGACAGCGGCCCGTAGACATGGTGATTTCATGCAGAACCCTATCCCCTTGAACACTGAAGATTTAATAGCGACACTGGTCAAGATTTATCCTGATAGACGGATTAAATCTAACGAAAGTTATGAGGAACATTTAAGGTACTCTGGGGCTGTGGATGTCGTGGAGTTCCTTCAAGAATGGTTTGAAGCTACAAATAAAAACACAAGGAAACGACATGTGTGGCGCTCCGAAACCACAGAAGATAGAAATCCCTGAGCCTCAGTATATGAGGAACCCCTACTTGGATGATACTAGAAGCGATCTAGCCCTAGTACGATCACTGAGAAGCGGTAGGAATTCTCTCCGCATCCCCCTCGACACAGGTTTAGGTGTAGGTTTTAGTAGTAGAGGTGGGGTGCAGAGGGGTACACAGACATTGGGGCCGCGAGGGAACGCTCGTCCGGGCTCTAATCCTCTAGTTAACAAACCAATAAAATCCCTATCACCCACACCTGTCCCTGCTTCAGGTAACCCCAATAGCCGCAGTCGGGGAAATCGTAAAGACACGGGTTTGGGGAGACTAAGACTGTACTAGGAGTTGTACATGGCTAGTATAAAAAGTCGGTGGGAGAGTTTACAGACCAAACGGGGTGGGGTTCTAAGGCGGGCACGGGAGGCCGCTCGTTTAACGATTCCGGCGCTTATGCCTCCGGAAGGTTCTGACGAAAATTCGAGTCTACCCACTCCATACCAGTCTTTGGGCTCGTTCGGAGTGAATAATCTGGCGTCTAAGCTTCTTCTGGCTCTGCTACCGCCCGGTACGTCTTTCTTTAGATTACAGATCGCGGATTCAGTGGTAGAGGAGTTAGGCGCTGAGCGCGATGCTGTAGAGGAAGCGCTGCGAAAGCTTGAAAACAGAGCCATGAGCCGCATCGAGAGTAGCAACTTCAGGGTGACCCTTCACCAAGTACTTAAACACTTAATAGTCACCGGCAACGCTTTACTTCTTATCCCCACTGAGGGGCCTGCGCGGATGTATAGCCTGAATCAGTATTGCGTTGTTCGTGATGCCTACGGGGTCGTTACCGAAGCGGTGATTAAGGAGACTGTACATCCTTCTACATTGAAAGAAGACGTGCGAAAGGCATGTGCCGTAGATCCGAGCCCGAAGAGCGGTAGAGAAGAAGTTGATGTTTATACAAAGATAGAGCTTAAAAATGGGGGCAAGTTCGTTGAGTATTTTCAGGAGATCAACGACATCGAAGTTCCTGAATCGAGAGGCCGGAATAAAGTAAGTGAGTCACCTTTTATTTTTCTTCGTTGGACTGCCGTCGAGAATGAAGACTATGGGCGGGGCCTAGTAGAAGAGTATATAGGAGATTTACATGGTTTAGACGTTATTTCCAAGGCTATTCTATCTTTCTCTGCTGCCGCCGGAAAAATCGTACTGTTTGTCCACCCAAACGCAACGACGGATGTTGATGCCTTAGTTGAAGCGGAGTCGGGGGACGTAATTACAGGTAAAATAGAAGATGTGGACGTCTTACAGCTTGATAAATACGCCGATTTCAGGGTCTCTAAAGAGGTCGCTGATGAGCTGACGTCACGGCTTTCTAACGCGTTTCTTCTCCAAAGCGGTATGATCCGCGATGCTGAGCGTGTGACTGCTCAGGAAATTAGGGCTATGGCACAGGAACTAGAGGACGTCCTTGGCGGTGTATATACAGTTCTCTCTCGCGAACTACAGCTTCCTATCGTTAAACGGCTTATAGCCCAGATGAGGCGAGCAGGTGAGTTCCCTATACTTCCTAAAGTGAACGGTCAGGATACTATAGAGCCGGTTATAGTCACGGGATTTGACGCGTTAGGACGGGGCCATGAGCTCAACCGACTACGCGCTTATTTTACTGATCTGGCTCAGGTTGTGGGTCCGCAGGCGCTTCAGCGTTTCGACGTTGAGAAGGTGGCTAAAACGCTTGCTACCGCACATAACGTTGACGTCGATGGTTTACTGAAAGATGAGGGTTTAATCGCTGAGGAACAGCAGGCTCAGATGGCGGCACAGATTATGGATAAAGCAGTCGGGCCAGTGTCTGGAGCTCTGGCTAAAAATATATCAGATTTAGTAACTAGAGGAGAATCTAATGGCTAACGCTAAACCTTCGCGTAAAGTACGTAGCTTGGACGCACCTGTCCTAGAACCCAACCCCATTGTGTCAACATCCAAACCTGAGAAAAGAGATGACGGTAGCGAATATGTAGTCAGTAAATTAGCGAATGGGGATGCTATCGAGACTAGGGTCGATGTTGATCCTAAGTTCCTACGTACTCGTAGAGGTAGTTAGGGGTTGTAAATGGCTAAGATGAACATCCCGATGGGTGAAGGCCGCTCTATTGGCGACGCCGATGAGCACGAGACTGTAATGGTAAAAAAGGCTGAAGAGGCAGATATCACCTTCCGTAGAACGGATAAGGATAGTAACACAGTCGTTGTGACCAAGTCGGAGGGTGAGCAATCAACAAATACTGAAGAGAACAAGTCCACAAAGCCGGATCACGTGCCCGATAAGTTTTGGGACGCAGAGAAGGGTACTATAAACGTAGATGCCTTATTGAAGTCTTATATTGAGTTGGAGAGTGCCCGCTCTAAGCAATCACAAAACAGCTCTAGAGATGACGGTGCGGGGGTCGATCAGAATAAAGGGGACGCCCCGGGGAAAGTAGTCTCATCCTTTGACGAGTTACGAGCCGCTGCGGAGGCGGAGTTCGCCGACACGGGGGCTCTTTCCGAAGAGACCTATGCGGCGCTTGAGAAGACTGGCTTCTCTCGTGCAATGGTGGATCAGTATATTGCAGGAGCAAAAGCTCAGACTGATGCTCAAGTCGACGTGGTATTTAGAGCCGCCGGCGTTGACGCAGATCAGTATGATAAGCTGGTGAAATGGGCGTCTGAGAACCTATCCCCAGAAGAGATCTCTTCGTATAATAATGCACTCGTGAATACTGATAGCGCTATTTTCGCCGTTAAAGGGTTACTCGCTCGTTACAGAAACGAGGCTGATGTGGAGCCTGATAATTATATCACAGGCGGAAGTGGACCTATATCGGTATATAAGAGCCGAGCGGAGATGATGGAGGATATGCGGAGTCCGAAGTATAAAACGGACCCGGCGTTTAGGCATGAGGTAGCCGCTAAAATTGACCGCTCAGCGAAGGCTGGTATTGATCTCTTCAGTAGTTAGTATTAGCGATAACGAACCCTCTAGTTGATATAAAAATCTCTCTCTCTCTTCCTGTCTCGGTTGACTCTTTACCGGGACTCTGGCGGCCCTATGACAATATACGAAGGGCCGCTTACTTTTTACTCTCACATTAATGCGGACTGATCACCCGCACCAGAAGCCCCACAGACAACACGACATCTTAGGCCCTCTGCGGAGGATAACCTTAGCGTGGTGTGGAGAAAATTTCGGGCATTTATAATTGTTCCAACCTTATAACAACAATAACGGAATCACACATGGCTAACGCAACTGCATCTCGCTTGGGCCAAGTCGATAAAACAGGCGACGATAAAGCCCTTTTTGAAAAAGTATACGCTGGCGAAGTGCTTACTGCTTTTGAAACTAACGTTGTTTTGAAAGAACTGACTCGCCAGCGTACGATTACGCACGGGAAGAGCGCGAGCTTCCCTGCTGTATTTAAGGCATCTGGTGGGTATCATACCCCCGGTGAGGAACTCACTGGGCGGGCTATCTCCCACACTGAAGTAGTGATCAACATCGACGACCTGCTCGTGTCGGACGTCTTCATTGCTTCTATTGATGAGGCGATGAATCACTATGATGTGCGCAGTGTTTATTCTGATGAGCAGGGTCAATTCCTTGCTACCCAGTATGATAAGAACATCGCACGTAACCTCATTCGTGCTGCTCGCGGCGCCGCCCTCTTTACGGGGGATCAGGGAGGGAGCGCTATCGTTGACGCCGACGCAAACTCTAATGCTCTGTCTCTTGCTGGCTCCATTTGGACAGCTAAACAGACGATGGAGGAAAAAGACGTCCCCGTTGATAACGTGAAGGTCAACTGCGCTGTGCGTCCTGCTCAGTGGTATCTGCTCGCGCAGGAACCGACACTCATCCTCAACCGTGACGTTGACGGAGACGGCTCTTATAGTAAGGGCAAGTTCTCCATGATTGGTGGGGTTGAAGTTGTTAAATCTAATGCCTTCCCTTGGGGGGTTAACGACAGCACGAACACGAGCTTGCCTGTAGACTATCGTATTGACATGACAAACACTGTGGCAGTCGTGTTTACTGAAGCGGCTGTAGGTACCGTACAGCTCATGGGACTCGGGTTCGAGACGGCATGGGATCCACGCCGTCGTGGGACGCTGATGATCGCCGAATATGCTGTCGGTCATGGACCTATTCTCACTAAGTGTGCTGTTGAGATTAAAATACTGTAACACTTTAGTACTGGGGGGTTTATAGCCCCCCTTTATTTTTGGAGAGAGCTACTGTGATCAACCCCCTTTCCCCTATGACTAAGTTAGATGCTGTCAACGGTATGTTGGCGAGTATTGGTCAAGCCCCAGTGAACTCTCTAGATGTCACAGGCATTCGGGATGTAAACATTGCCACGCTGGCCTTGGACAACACAACCCGCGAAGTCCTCAACCGGGGGTGGTCTTTTAATACAGATAAACGTTATCCACTCTCTGTGGACGTCAACGGTTATATAAACGTCCCCACAGGTTCGCTCAGCGTAGATCCTAGTGATCCCAGTCTAGATCTAGTGGTTAGAGACAACGGCGGGCAGTTAATGTTGTATGATCGTAAGAATCATACGTTTAAAATAAATAAAAGCCCGGTCGAATGTGATATAATTTGGGCTATGGATTTTGAGGCTATCCCGCAGGCAGCTCGGACTTACATCGCTACTAGAGCGGCTAGGATCTTCCAGTCTCAGGTGATCGGGTCGGATATCCTGTTTAGGTTTACCGATCTCCACGAGACCGAAGCATTCGCCCTTTTAACGCGGATGGAGGCCAGAACTAAAGATAGGAATATCTTCAGAAACAGCAGCGACACCAACGGGGTGTTCTTCTACCGTAATTAGTGAGGTGAGGTGAGATATGGCCCTTATTAGCCGTCAGCTACCTGCGTTGTTCAATGGCGTCAGTCAGCAGCCTGCGACACTGAGACTTCCCTCGCAGTGTGAAGAGCAGATAAATGCCTACGGAACAGTAGCAGATGGACTGCGGAAGCGTCCACCGCTGGAGCATATCGCTAAAGTGGGCGCGACGCCGTTTAATGGCGCTTTTATACACACGATTAATCGCGACACAGCCGAGCGTTACATTGTTGTTGTATTTGAGGGGGACTTAAAAGTCTTCGACACCAACGGTAGTGAAAAAGTTGTCAGTTTCCCACTAGGTAAAAGCTATCTGGTTACAGGGAATACCGATGTATCCCAGTCGTTCGCGTTGGTTTCTATCGCTGATTATACGTTCGTCGTTAATAAGACTATAAAGGTAGAGACTAAGGATGCTCCCACAGGCGTCCCTGCCAACCTTAATGAATGGGTATCCCCAAGACGGGATGGAGTACTTGGTCGGCTAGAAGCATCTCTTATAAATCAACTAAGGTATTACAACCCCGCTTACGGTACCTACCGGGGTGTAGTTCAAACTTTCAATGATCTACCTAAGCCGGGCGATAATCCGGCACCTATGGAAGGGGATCTTTGGAAAGTTGCCGGTTACGACGAGGATTCTTTTGGAGCCTACTATGTCGTTCGCCGGGGAGGTGTATGGGAAGAAACACATGCCCCGGGTAACAGCACTGCGTTTGACGAAACTACCATGCCTCATGCTCTAGTCAGGGAGAGCGACGGTACGTTCTCTTTCAGACCGTTCGCTTGGGACGTCCGCCGGTACGGGGACGAAGTATCTAATCCCGTCCCGTCTTTCGCTGGGAGGACTATACAAGACGTTTTTTACTATAAGAACAGGCTGGGCTTTGTTACTGACGAGAACGTGGTGTTCTCATGTGCGGGCGACTTCGGAAACTTCTGGCGCAACACCGTCACGGACCTACTTGACTCAGACGTGGTTGATGTAGCTGTTTCATCAACTAAAGTCTCACTTCTGAAGTACGCAGTACCCTTTAACAATAACATGATGTTGTTTGCAGATCAGACACAGTTCGCCCTGAACGTTGATCAGTTACTCACGCCTTCCAGTGTTTCTATCGACACGGTTACGGACTATGAGATGTCCACTAAAGTACGTCCTGTGCCTATAGGTAACGACGTCTACTTCGTGACAGAATCCGGTAACTACAGTCGGGTCCGTGAGTATTTCGTAGATGACGGTGATACGAACTCCACAGATGCTGCCGACATCACCGCCCATGTCCCTCGTTATTTACCTAAGAATGTTATTAAAATGACAGGAAACGCGAACGAGGATGTATTGTTCGCTCTATCAGCCGATACACCTAACCGCCTGTATGTCTATAAATTCTTCTGGAATGAAGGGGGAAAAGCCCAATCGGCGTGGTCCTACTGGGAACTACCTTCTACAGATAAAATCCTTTCTATAGAGGTTCTGGACAATGAACTGTATCTCTTGATAGAGAGAAGCGAGGGTGTTTTCTTAGAGAAAGCCGATCTTCAGTCTGGTGCCACCACAGGAGATTTGAATAGACAGGTTCTTCTAGACCGGCTGACGGCTGTCGTTGGTACATATTATTCATCTGGGGACTATACAGAATGGAGACTTCCTTATCAGGTAGATCCTGTTAACCAGCCGGGATTTCGACTGGTACGTGGTTCTGGGTTCGCTGGTCAAGTTCTTTCCCTGGTTGACCCTTCTCAGTATCAGTGGATTAGTCCTACAACTATTCGAGCACCGGGAAACCATGCAGATAAAGTTGTATGGGCCGGCCAAGGCTATACCATGAGGTATACATTCTCCGAGCAGTTCATGATGAACGGCGATAAGGCGGTAACAACCGGGAGATTGATGCTGAGGACTTTCGTTGTATATTATACAGACACCGCGTTTTTTAAAACGGAGGTCGCCCCTTACGGTACTGACCCGCTTGTTGAGAGCGTTGTACCTGCCCAGCTCTCTGAATTTACTGGTAAGTCCTTGGGGGAGAGCTCCCTCAAGATTGGGGAGCCCGTCTTTCATACAGGCCGTTATGCCTTTCAAGTATACGGCGATTCCAAGGTAGCTAAAGTAAGTTTAATAAATGACGCACATGTACAATCAGTGTTTCAAAGCGCCGAGTTCGAGGCGTTTTACTACAACCGGGCGCGGAGCTTGTGATGCGTGTCGAGGTAGTCCCTGCGGAGTATGAGCATGTTGAATACCTAGCGCATAATTTAAGACAGCAGGATGTGGATGAAGTAAAAGCCTCGTCGGGGCTTACGCCTTATGAGGCTTTACTTAGCTCGTTTTCGTATTCAGATCATGATTTAAGATGGACAGGGTTGTTAGACGATACCCCCCTGTGCATGTTCGGTGCGGCGCCTCTTATCCAAGGCTCAGTAGAGTCAGGAGCTGTCTGGTTGCTTGGAACTCCACGGATGCATGAATACAAGGTTCAGGTCTGGAAGTATTCTACCGAGTACATCCGTGTTATGCATGGAAGGTATCGTATCTTGACTAACTTCATAGATTACAGAAACGTAAGGTCGCTACGGTGGTTGACGCGGCTCGGGTTCCACCCCATACACGCTGATCCTGAGTTCGGTCACGGCCGTTGTTTATTCATTCAATACGCATCGTTTAGGGAGTTATCGCCGTGTGTGAAGTCTCTACAGTCATGACCGCTTTAGCTATCGCGGGCGCGGGGGCGAGCACGTATTCGCAGATTCAAGCGGCAAATACGCAGGCGGCGGCGCTTAACGCGCAGCGTAAGGCTCAAGCTGAGGAGCTCCATGCCCGAGAACAACAGCAAATGGGAGAGCGGGTTAAACAAGCGCGGAAGGAGAGGGCGCGAATGCTAGTTGCTGCTGGCGAGGCTGGTGTCCGGGGGCCTTCCTTTGAGGCTCAACTCATGAATTCATTTAGCCAGCAGAATCAAGACTTAGCTACTATAAGGAAGCAAGGCTTCTTCAATAATCGTGCTTCTGAAGCTTCTATCGGCTCGGCCTTCGCTAGTATTAGAAAACCGAACGTCCTGTCAGCAGGTCTTCAAATAGCCGATGCCGGGTATACTGCATATAATAATTTTAATACATCGGAGCGGTTGAAGAGACTGTCAATACCGGAAGGATGAACATGAGTCGTGATGTTAAGCTTAAAACACGCAGGGTAAACGTACAGGAGTCGCGAGGAATCCCTGCGTTGCAGGCGGTGGCACCTCTTAATGTGAGGTCTACTAACGACGCTTCCGTCGCCGCAGAAGCTCTGGCTTCCGCTTTTGGTCTGGCCCGGAAGATTGTACAAAGGGAAACGGAGCGGGCGGATCTCGACGCATTTAAACAGGGCGTAACAGATTATCAAATAGGTGAAGTAGATAGAGAGCGTGTCAGTGAAGATCTTGCCTACGCAAAGGCTGTATCGCAATTAGAAGCTAAGGCGGCTTGGGCGCAGGATGTTAAGGACATTGATGATCATATAAACTCGCTAGGTCTCGATGAGTTAACGCCTGATGAGCTTGACGCAGTATTAGACGAGCAGTTCATGCTTAGGTATGGCGGTTTAGATGATGAGTTCGCTGCTGAAGTTCTCGTCCCCAGAATGGCTGAGTATAGGGAGAGAAAACGTAAAGAATTAGTAGAGAAGCAGCAGGTTGTTGTTGAGCAAAACAGACTGGCGAATCTCTCTATTGACCTTAAATCGGAGGTAGACGCTGCGTTGGAAGAACAGGCCGACCAGCTAGCTGAATTAATTCGGGACGGTGATCAGGTAGGGGTAGAGACATTAAGGGCTAACGCCGTTAGGGGTGCTATAAATTGGAAAGCTTGGCGGGAACAACTTTTCGCCTTGTACGGAGGGGACGGCTCGCGTGTCAACGCGGCGATGACAGAAGTCCTGACACGGGTAGCTATAGATAACGGCTTACCGGAGTTGATTGACGCTATCCCTGACCGGTGGGAGAACGGTACCCCTTCTATTCGACATATTCCCCAATACGCTGACGCCCTGAATACGGCACGACTTAAAGCTGGCAGAAGGGCTACTGAAGATCTAACAGCTGCCATGCGCGAAGCTAGGGACGAATACATAAAGAACGTCCTAATCCCTTACGATACAGCTATCGCGGAAGGATCGACTTCAGAGACCGCGATCTTGAATGATACAAGACTTCGCGAGAGCGATCGCCGTGCGCTTTTGATTAACATGAGAGCGACGCAGCAACGCCAAGAGCGGGAGGAAATGCATCTCAAGGCTCAGGCTGCTGAGGAATTCCTACGTTCAGATGTTATTAATAAGGCTTTTCAAGCGCTTCTCAGTAGCCGGGGGTGGGAGATTCAGGATATGACCTTCCAGAATCCGGTGGACGGCAGCGATATAACCCTAACAAGAACTGCGGTGATCGAGGGTGCCTTGGAGGTTGCTCAAAAGTATTTCTCGGACCGTTATCCGGATAGCCCTGAAAAGAGTCTAAACGAATATGCGAGGTTCTTAGACGGTAATAATATCGTAGACCCTGCGTGGCGGTCTAGACTTACTGGTATGTATAATCTCGGGACTATTAAGAACATAGCTGAGCGGGGTGAAGTCCCTGAAGAGCTCGTCGAGCGGGTGAAGTTCATCAGGACAATCGGAGATGATACCGCATTTAGGCACGTAAATGATGAGAGGTCCCGTACTTTTATAGAGTACACCTTACTGGGCATTGATTCCGGTGAGGATGTGGAGACAGCGCTTGTTAACGCTGCACAGGCCATGACCCGGCCACCGCTAGAGAAGCGTAGGCTGGACAACCAAGTAGAAGCTGCTATTTCTGGAATTGACGTCGTGGACCGTTTAAGAGATGGCTGGTTCGGGGTGAAAACTGAGGATATTCCTGATGAGGACAGTCGCATGGCTGAAGACTGGGTTAGAGATAGAACCCGCCTACTGGCTCAAACAACAGGACGTCCCGTGGATAAAACTTTAGTAGAGCGGGCTGTTGACGAGTTTAAGCGGACGCACGTTCCGGTTAAAGGTAGGATAATCCCCGTACCCCATGATTATACACCGACTGAGTGGCAGGCCACTATGGAGGACGCTCTAGAGGCTCTCGTTCGGCGGTACGGCGTGGGTGATGACGATATAGAAGTAACCCCCTTACCGGGGGACCTCTACTTGGTGTCTACTTCTGATGGAACGGCAGTAGGCGATTATCCCATACTTTCGGTGGGTCAGATTCAGCGAGCAGCTAGTGTGATCAGGAACGAGAGACGCGCTATGGAGGATTTAAAACTGAGTGAAGAGGCCGGGAAGGCTGTAGAAAGATCCAAAAATACAGAAAAGTATCTGAAAGAACGGGGCACTTTCACAGCTAACGGGATGCGTTACCGCTACCCGGCAACATTATGAGGCTGAATTTGATGGAAGACGCTTTTAACGCTACGCTGGATGAGGCTTTAAGTCCCGTACCGGGTGATAGCGTAGTAGCTAATGGAACGGACGCCCGGCGTTTCGACGCGGAGCCAGGGTCATCTACGCCGGGCATGCTTCAGGGCATGTTACTCGCTGTTAAACACGATTGGTTCACTTCTGAACTTATCAGATCGGCTAGAGATAAGTTAGATCTTGAAAAACGCGGAGTAACGACTGATCGTTTTAGCTACGACCCTACGCCAGAGGAGCTGACGGCAGTCGCTTCAGAATACGGGATACCCTCAGACCTCTTAAACGAACTGGCAGCAGCGGGCTCCCCTGAGCATATGGTGTGGATTGCGCAGAACTTAAGGGAGAGGTTAGATGCTTATGATCAGATCAGTAAAGCCCTGCCGGGTGTCCTCAACCCAGCCCGGTTAGCAGTCAACGCCGTCGACCCAGTAACGCTGATCGCAGGCGCTGGGATTGGTAACGTAACTAAGGCCGGTACATTCATAGGTAGATTCGGACAGGGAGCTGCGACAAGTCTAGCCGTAGATGGACCTCTTGAGGCCGTCAGGGTAGGTCTTAATCCCGTGGAAGACTCTGAAACCTTGGCCTACTCCCTACTTGGCTCTGCTATTTTCGGGGGTCTGTTGAACCAATTCGGCGGTAAACTGACACCGGATGAGCGTATGAAAGCGGCAGAGGCGGGAGGGTTTATCCCTAAAAAGCAAACCGGCGCGGATTACCAATCAGTAGGTGCTGCTAGGGTTCCCGGTACCGTTGTTTCAGAGCCTTTAAGTGACGCAGCGCAGCGACGGGTTGATATGTTGGAGGCATCTTATAACCCCGGAAGGGCTTTTGCGCCCAGTGTCCGCTTCGATCTAGAGGCCCGTCTTAACAACTCAGACGAGGCGGCTGTTAGGGAGCTCACTCAACGGTTAATCCCTTCGCAAACAGGTCTAGCGGATGGCGCAGTCAACCGTCATTCTGCGTTCGAAGCCGCTCGTAGGATTAACGAAGGTGGGTCCCGCTACCATAGGAAGGCAGAGCAGGCGATGCGAGATTACTGGGCCGAGCGTGGTAGACGGTTCCCGGGGATGAACAGTGAGGCTGAGTTCTATCGACAGGTGGGCATGGTCATCGACGGGGCTTTAGAAACTGACGATGTACATATCAATAAAGCGGCGGATGCTTATCGAGATCTAATTGAGTACCACCTGAACCACGTAAAGGATAGTCGATTCGAAGTAGGCGGTGGTGGTGTGTCCAACGCTGACTTCGAAGATGTAAAGGCAGACCGAAATTACTTCCCACGCCTCGTTAATTACGAAGAATACGGACGTATTCGCGAGAGGCTGGGAGGGGACATGGAGGTTGCTAGGGCGCTTGCTGTACCTATTCAACGGGCTAACCTTGAAGAGCTAAGAGCACGGGCTTCTGAGCGTGGAACTTCTGTCTGGGATGAGGCGGTGAGGGTTGCTCAGGCTTATCTAGCTACAGTAAGGGCACTACGTGCAGACATTCCCAGAGGCGGTGAGCAGTCTGTAGCCGTTTCAAAGGCACAGAGGGCTTCGTTGAGAGAACGTGCTAAAGAGCTTGCAGCGGAGATGTACGACTATAAGGGTAAGCCTGATGACATGGATGATGACATTATAGACGACGTCATTAACATGCTTATGCCTGAACAGGATAAAGCAGAAAGCGCACGGGCGCGGAGACGTCTCGCTCTTCGCCTAAGGGCAGACGAAGACGGGGACTTGATGAGGCTCTGGGAGTGGGATGCGCGTCATGTAACACGTGCGTATGGGCGGCACATGTCGGGCCTTGCGGGCCTGCTAAGGGCCGGTTTCCGGTCGGAAAGCGAGGTAAGAGCCGTCATGAATGACATCAGGATATCCGCTGAGCAGAAGTCCAACACAGGACTGAAGAAAGTCACTGAGGAGCTTGACCACCTAGATTACGTACTCAACTCCATTATGGGACGTCGGACCAAGAAAATGACTCCCTTTGACGAAGCTGTAGAGATGGGAGCCAACTGGCTTAAGAGATGGGCCTTCACTCGTTACCTGAACAATGTGGGTTTCTCTCAGTTGTCTGAGCTCGGTGCCGTAATATCTCAAATAGGCTTCACTAGAACGATCCGTCAAATCCCCGCTGTTTGGAAAATGTACCGTCAATTGCGGCGGGGAGAGGAACCTGAAGGGCTGGTTGCTTTCGCTGATGCGATGTATGGAGCAGGCTCGTTGCAAGTGAGGAATCGGCTGGCCTTCAGAGAAGGTACTAATGAGTCTGCTGACATAAACGGCGTCGTACAGACAGGTAGTCTGGTCGAGAGAATAGATGACGTAACTAAACGTGTTACTAACGTTGCTGCTAAACTCTCTGGCCTTAGTCCTCTGACTGAGTTAATGCGGCTGACCCTCATTTCTGGCGAGATTGAGTGGTGGGCGCAAGCTGCTAGATCTGGAGGCCGGAACTTTAGTAAACGGCGAATGGCCTATCTAGGTCTAGACGAGAATACTATGGAAGCTATTCACCGAAATTTAGAGAAAGCACCATTAATTAAAACACCGCATGGTGGTCGTGTCCGTGACGTTAGAATAGACGAGTGGGACGATCAAGAGGCTGCTATGGCCTTCATAAACGCTATAGACCGTAACTCCCGTCGAGTTGTTCTAGAGGGTGATTTAGGGGGCCGCGCTCGTTGGATGGAAGAAAATCCGATAGTAAGCATTGCGCTTCAGTTCCTTAACTTCACTACGAACGCCTATACCAAGCACACATTGTTTGGATTAAACATCCGAGATTATAAGGTCCTTCATGAATTTCTCATGATGACTATATTCGGTGGTATAGGGTACATGGCCCGGGTATATGCGATATCTACAAGTATGAGCGAGAAAGAAAAAGAAGAGTTCTTATCCCGTAAGGCTACACCTTCTGAGATAGGTAAGGCTGCTTTTTATTATAGCGGACATTCTTCAATTATACCCTTCGCTCATGATACACTTGCTGAATTCGTTCCCGGCTACGAACTCAGGGTTGCTACAGTACGCGCCTCTACCATGCGAGGCGATCTTATTGATCCTCTAGGGACAACCCCTGTATTTAAAGGACTTAACGATTTACTAAGAGGTATACAGGGAATAACCCGTGACGGTGAAATTGAGCGAAACGACATCGAAAAGATCATGTCAGGGGCGGTACCCTTCCAAAACGCTTGGTATCTAGGCTGGCTCCTAAACCCACTTGTAGAGGCATTCCCAGAGGACGACGATAAGTGGTTACTAGATGAATGAATGAATGAACGGAGTGGATATCATTTTAGGTATCCACTCGTATAAATCTAGATTATTAAGTAACCGAATAACAAGACCCGCCACGCCTCGGGCGAAGCTTCGGTTTCGCACTGCGCACCCCGGCGGGTTACTTAATTTCCCCTAAATTAACGGAGAAAGTATGGCTTTAAATTCCCGCGTCTCCTACACGGGGGACGGATCTACCAGCATATTTTCTATTCCGTTCCCGTATATTTCCCGTACTCATGTTAAGGTAAAGATTAACAACACCGAACTCTACCCATATGAGTATGAATGGTTATCAGACAGCAGCATCCGCATTAAGACTATCCCAAAACAAGGCGACGCTATAACGATTCATAGGGAAACGCCTTACGAAAGACGTTTGGTTGATTTTCAAAATGGGGCTGTTTTAACGGAGGCTGAGCTCGATCTGGCTCACCTTCAAAACTTCTATATCTCTCAAGAGATTAGAGATATATATGTAGAAACGCTAGAGAATGGTTTAACAAAGATCGCGAGTGACAAAGGTTGGGTACCTACCGACGCTGACGCCATTATTCAACAGCTGGTTAATGAGACCCTAAACCATGAACTTGCTGCGGAACTGAGACAGAGAGTCACAGACATAGACGTAGCTTCTGAAACAATTCTAGATGTAGCTTCTAGACTACAGGACTTAAAAGCTACTGTAGATTCCCTAGCCGATGTAAACGGCACAGGTATCGTGACATTCATCCAAAATGAACAGAACGAGCGTATTGCGGGCGATGCTGCTTTAGCTGAAGATTTAAGATTATTAGGCGCGAAATCGGCCGATAATACGGCTTTTATTATAGACACGAATACTGTCCGAGTCGACCCAACGACATCACTAGCCGAGCGTTTTACAGCTCTTGACGCATCGGTCGATGGCGTCAACTCTTTAATAGCTCAAGAGGCTTCTACAAGGACAAACGCAGACAACGCTCTAGCACAGAACATCTCCCTGCTGGAGGCACGTGTTGATACAGTCGAGGGCGATGTGGCGGCCAACCAGGCGGCTATCCTTAACGAACAAACTACGCGAGCTGACGCCCTATCGGCGGAGGCCGCTGCTAGACAGGTTCTTGAGGCAAAGGTAGATACAAAAAACCGCGTGTGGCATCAGGGGACAGCCCCTGAGGCAGGCGGTGTGGGGGATTTGTGGTTTAATACTGCTGAGAATAATAAGCCATATGTTTGGAATGGCTCACAATGGGTCGTAGCTCAGGACGGAGATATAAAGGCCACTCTTGAGGCAGATATACTTACCGAACAGAGCGCCCGTATCGCGGCGGATCAGGCCATAGCTGACGAGCTTCATCTGTTAGGGGCGAAGAACGGTACTAATACAGCATTTATTCTGGACGAAAACAAAGTACTGGTCGATAGTGGCTCAACAAGCTTAGCCTCTCGGCTTTCCGGTTTAGATTCCCAAATCACTGGTGTACAAGCTTCTATCGTCTCTGAGCAGACGGCACGGACCGCAGCTGATTCCGCGCTAGCGCAGGACATTACACAACTCACCACGACCGTAAACGGTCACTCATCTTCAATAACACAATTTGCCAGCTCCATAAGCGGTCTTGAAGCCCGGTATGGAGTGTCCCTAGACGTAAACGGGTACATCACCGGCTTTGTGCAGAACAATGACGGGGAGTCTGGTACCTTCGCGATACTTGCCGATAAATTTCATATCGTGGACCCCTCGAAGGGGTTGACAACCCCTAAGCCTGTCTTCTCGGTGTCCAATGGTAACGTCTATATGCAAAACGCATACATATCAAATGCTTGGATTTCTGACCTAAAGGTGGACAAACTCACGGGGGGTGCCCTCAACGCAAACATCACACAGAATGGTGACATTACTGTTGGTACCGGACGAATTATATGGGATAACGGTACCGTTATGATGGTAGAGGGACTAGGCTTCGGTACGAACAATCAATTCATTGAATGGTTCGGTCCTTCAAAGCCTTCCCCTTCATTATGCTCAGAAGCTGATGCCATTCGCTATCTAAAGACCGACGGCTCGGCATACTATGGCGGGTCGCTCAGCGCCGGTGTCTATAAGAACGGCGCGTCGTCAACTACAATCACATCTAGTCCGTCAGTCGAGGTGGGACCGTTCGGTACTAGAGGAAACCCCATTAGCGTTGTTTGTAGCCTAGCCATGGGCGGGTATCAGGTTTTAGGGAACTTCAACATGTTTAATGTTTATAGTGATAGAACTAGTCCTTGGGGAGGCCCCGTAACCGCCCGACTTTATAAGCTGAGCGGATCGTCTTGGACCCAAGTCGCTACTGGGTCATTTCAGGGTTATGTAAGGGAAAGGCTCAGCGACGATCAGGAACTCGGAACGGGGTCTAGATATGACTATAGCATGAGTGGTTCTTTTACATGGACTGATACTGCTGGAGGTACCGACGATAGAACGTTAAAGCTCACCGCAGAGAATGTTCCCGCCTTCCCTACGGGAGTCCAGAATAGGTCACAAGTATTAACTCTTCTAGCGACCGAAGAGTAAGGATTAAACTCCATAAATAATAGGAGAAACTTATGGATCAGAACAGTGTCCCTCTTTCTCAGCATACCGTCCAGTTGGAGAAATCTTTACACGAAGCACTGCTCAGGAAGGAGCGACTTAGAGCTGACCTAAAAGTAGTCAATAAAGAAATCACAGCTCTACGCAACATTCTGGCTGGTATCGCGCTAGCACAGACGGCACCACATCCTGCTAACAAAACTGAGAACGAAAATATCCAAGAGGAATAGATGACGATAAACATCACCAACGCTCAGCTCGCTAAGAAAATAAGTGATCTAATCGAGTTCTTCAATTCTAGGGAAGCGGAGTTTCAAACTTGGCTCTCAGGGCCTGCCGGCGGAGGTGATGCGTCAGACGGTAAATACCCACTGACCGATTTTAACGGTAACGTCAGGTATACTAAATCCCCTGCCCAGCTTGAGCAGGACGTCTCTGGGCTGGTCTCCTCAGCTTTTTCTTATAAAGAATCGGCAGAAATTGCAGCGAGTAACGCGGCTTCTAGCGAATCTCTGGCTGCCGCTTATGAATCCCTCTCGCTACAGCATAGGGACAACGCTGCTAGCTACCGTGACGCGGCGCTGGCGGCAAAGTTAGGGGCTGAAAACGCACAGACTAATGCAGAAGCTAACGCAGCCTCATCTTTGACGCACCGACAGAACGCGGCCGCTTCGGCAGCGGCCGCTGCGACCAGCGAACAGAATGCTGAGGCGTCGGCTCAGGCTGCGGCGGCGGCTGAACAGAGCGCAGCGAGCTGGGCACTAGACGCAGCTAATTCGGCTGCGTTAGCTCAGACATTTGACCCTACGTTATACTTCGCAAAGTCTGGTGGGCAGATCACAGGCGATGTGGGCATCTCTGGCAACCTTACAGTCACCGGCGACATCAACTTCATAAATTCTAACGTCGTCGACATCGGCGACAGTATTCTTACACTGAACGCTGATTATAACGGTTCTACACCTACAGAAAACGCAGGCATTCACGTCAACCGGGGTACCCTACCGTTAGCTACGCTACTTTGGAATGAAGCCGTGGGCGAGTGGCAAGCAAACGGCGGACGCTTATGGACGTCTGCGAACTTTAATCCGTCTGATTTCGCCACCAACGCTCATGATCACGACGCAGTTTATGCTCAGAAGACGCATTCGCACAACGACCTGTACTATACCGAAGCGGAGATTGACGCTTTTCTCTCTAATAAAGCTGACGTGAGTCATACTCACAATTATCTCTCCACTGATTATCTAGTAAACCGAAGACTTGAGAGTGCTGGAGGGGCGGTCTCATCAGGAATTGAAGTACATCATCTGGCCTCTCCTGCCGGCGATAAACCCATAGGCGTCGTGGACACGTCCTTGCTAACGCTCCGGTACAACGGTTTATGGTCCACACAACTAGCCGGAGATTGGCGGCAAAACGAGTGGTATGTCCGTACGCAAAATAACGGCACATGGACAGGTTGGGAGAAGCTTTGGCATACCGGGAACTTAAACCCTAATGATTACCTCCCTGTAACGGGGGGCACTCTTTCCGGTCAAGTTAACGTAGACGTGAATACATCATCTGATCGGTGGGGGGTGAGAGTATCGTCTACCAGTTTATCTAACTGGTCCGGCTTCTGGTCAACAAGTTCCAACTGGAACATGTACCTCAGGGACTCAGCAGGAGCGCTAAAAGTTAACCTCCGTTCCGACGGTGGGCTGTCTTATATCAAATCGGATTTACAGCTAGACTCAGGTGGATCCACAGAGTTGATAATTACAGGTAACGGTCCTTCCTATCATAATGGGGCTATCGTTCTGAAAGCCCAAGACTCCGTAAACCAACGGGCGTTAGGTACATACGCTCATGACGCTGGCGGTGGTAATGAATGGTTCTGGGGCCGGCCCTACTCCGGTAGCGATAAATTTGCAGTATGTCGGTATGCAACAGTAGAACATGATAAGCAAACCGCTGATAGTATTAACGCTCTTATGACAATTAATACTTCAGGGGACCTGAATACAGTTGGTTCTATCTCAGGGGATCGCGTCTTTGCCGGGTTCGATAGCGGAGTAGCAGACTCAATAAGCTGTAGCGGTTGGTTTAGATCTTCTGGGACGACAGGATGGTATAACCAGACCTATGGCGGTGGGATCCACATGGCAGACTCTGTGTGGGTTCGCGTTTATGGTGGTAAGCGCTTCTACGTCAGTAATACAGGACCTGATGCTGTTTATAGTGTGGGTGGCTTCAGTATAGCAGACGGTCACGGTAAAGGACTACGTTTCTGGGGCTCAGACTATTATAAGATCTACATGAGCCATAAAGACTACACCCCCGTGACAGTTACACCTCTAGACACATCTGCGGATTACAACATGTACTTCCGTATGCATAGCAGTAATAGGGGTTGGGTGTTTCACAACCTCTACCATAGTTCTGAGGCCGCTGCCCAGATCACCGGCGAAGGTTATATATATGCTAGGTTCGGATTCCGCCTCAGGGACTCCAACAGTACTATATCTAAAGGGGACTACAATACAGCCCGCATTACGACAAACTCAGGGTACGTAGACGTTGGACCTAGAAACACTCTTTGGTGCCACTTCCAAACAGACCGACCAGCGTTCTATATGAATAAACCACTGTTTGTCGATGGCGGTGGTATTCGTAGGTATCAGCAGGGAGGGTACCTCTATCACAATTCTGGATCACGCACTGGCGGAGCCGTAACTGTCTCCACCGCCGCACCGACAGGAGGGACAGATGGGGACATCTGGCTTAAGGTGTGACTATGTCATTCTATGTGAGAGACGGTGGGACATGGAAGATCCCCGAGGTCTACGTCAGGGACGGTGGGGTTTGGAAGCAGCCGGAAGTATACGTCAGGGACGGTGGGGTTTGGAAGCTTGTACATGCGCCCCTGACGGTCTGGATGGACCCACCAAACGGCGTTCAGTATTCCGTAAACTCAGACGCCCGTGTGAACATTTACGCAGACAAGAGTGTCTTATGGACTTTTCAGAAGGTACAAGGAACGACGTGTGTCACAGGTCCTGCTTCAGGTACGTCTACATATATCACTCTGTCATTTAATGGTCAGGACGCAGACGCTCAGTATCTAGTTACAGCTAGTTACAACGGGATCTCTAAGACAGTAACCGTTCTACTGAACGTAACTACACTACAATAAAGGAGAGTTTTATGGTTTATTTCCTAGGCATCGTGTTTTGCCTGTTCGCTATCGCCTTCGGTGTGAGCCTCTTCCGACGCTCTAAAGTGGGGAAAGGCGGGACGAACAGAGTCCGCGGTTCCCGCACTTTTAAAGACCGTAACTTGAAGCGATATTAATAACAGAGGGGGCCTCTCCCCCTCTAGAACAGGCTTAACGCATGGCTTTATCAGATCAACATCCTTGGCTTGCTAAGGCCGCCTATGCTGTCGCTATGGCTGCGCTACTGGGCGGAGGAAGTACAGTGATTTCTAATAAAATGGATAACGTCAGACAAGACGTGAAGTTAGAACAACTAGACGAACTTAAAGAGACGCTGGAAGATTTCACCACAGAACTGAACGAAGCGAATAAGCATCTAGCCGTACTAAACGACCGCATGGAGAGACAACTAAATGAGTAGAGCTACAGACGATCTTCTAGACGCCTTACACGGGACCGTGGCTTGTACTCTTCTCGATGAAATCAAGCGGTATAGGAACGGGGAGGTACTTGACGATAAGGGGAACCCTCAGCCTATACCCGCATCGCTCATTGCTCAGGCTATTAAGTTCTTGAAGGATAACGGCATAGATCGAGCGGTAAAACCGGGCGATCCTGAAGACCTTCTGGCCGATGAGTTAGAAGAGGAATTCAATAGTAATAATGTCACTCATTTTCCATTCTCCAAGCCGTTTTAAAGCTCGTACAGTGGGGTAAAATTAAGTCAGACTATATTACATAGAAAAACACCTTACATAAGCTGTACGAGCCTTATATCGCCTTTAAACCCTATACACCAAAACATGAAGAATAACATACCTGAATGGATCGTCACCAAGTCTGATAAGGTGATGTATAATTCGTTCGCAGCGTTCTTATGGTACCTATGGACAAAGTGTCTGTCCTTACCGCGACCTACGCGTATTCAGTACGATATCGCTGATTACCTACAAAACGGTCCTAGAAAGCGTATGATTCAGGCATTCCGTGGTGTAGGTAAATCATGGATTACCTGTGCTTATGTGTGTTGGCGCCTCTGGCGTGATCCTCACCTACTCATTCTAATCGTGTCTGCGAACGAGAAAAAAGCTGCCGAAAATGCCATGTTTATTAAGCAGCTAATCGAGACAGTAGATTTATTATCCCCATTACGGGGCGGAAGACGCGACAGTGTGTTAAGTTTTGACGTTGGTCCTGCCGGTCCTAACATAGCGCCGTCGGTCCGTTGTGACGGTATTTTTGGACAGATAACAGGAGCCCGCGCCTATCTTTTAATAGCGGATGATGTCGAAGTCCCTAAGAACTCGGAAACAGAGGCGATGAGGGAGAAGCTAGAAGACCGCACTAAAGAGTTCGCGGCTATCGTTAAACCCGCTGAAAAGAACGGCCGCAGTGGTGAAGTTATCTATCTAGGTACCCCCCAATCTCAAGAGAGTATCTACAGACACTTACCCGACAAAGGGTATGATATACGGATCTGGCCGGCGAGGTACCCAACTGAAGAGACCTTAGTTAACTATGGTCCCTACTTAGCGCCCCTACTAAAGGACGATATCAAAAATAACCCAGATTTGACCAAGCCCGTAGGCTCAGCGCTAGGGGGCGCTCCGACTGACCCGGCTCGGTTTAATGACCTAGATCTGATCGAACGAGAGGCGGAGTATAAAGCGTCGGGGTTCATGTTACAGTACATGCTGGACACACGTCTAAGCGATGCGGAGAAGTATCCTCTCAAACTCAAAGACCTTATCGTTATGTCCCTTGATAAAGAAATGGCGCCTGTAAAGGTGACGTGGGCGTCAGGTAAGGATCAAGAAATCTCTGAATTACCTAACTTGGGCTTCGACGGCGACCGTTACCACCGCCCTATGTATATCTCAAAGGAGCACTTCGATAAGTATCAAGGTGCGGTAATGTTCATAGATCCGTCAGGCCGGGGCGGTGACGAAACAGCCTTTGCAGTAACGAAAATGCTAAACGGCATGATATACCTCACCAGGGCTGGGGGGTTCTCTGGAGGTTATGACTCGGATACCCTCAGAAAACTAGCTCAAATTGCTAAAGAAGAGGCCGTGAATGAAGTCCATGTGGAAGGAAACTTCGGCGACGGCATGTATCTACAACTCTTCTCGCCCGTTCTTAAAAGTATTTATCCGGTAACTCTTACCGAATATAAGGTTACTGGACAGAAAGAAGCTAGGATCTTAGATAAACTAGAGCCCGTCGTTCAAGGCCACCGCCTCGTCGTTGATCAGTCCTTAATTGAGAAGGACTATAAAGAGGACATTGATAGAGAATATAAACTTTTCTACCAGTTTACCCACATCACAAGGGATAGAGGATGTCTCAGGCATGACGACAGGATTGATGTTTTAGCGGAAGCTGTGGGTTACTGGGTGGATGCCTTGAATAGAGATATACAGAAAACGGAGGAAGAATATAAAGATAAGCTTCAGCGACTGAGGCTCAAGGAATTCATGAAAAGGTGTAAGACACTACGCCCCGGTAGCGACAGGAAGCAGTACGTCTCTTTCTGGATCAATTAGGGTGCATCCTTACAGAGGGGGGGTTCCAAAGATATATTATATAGACATATAAATCCTAAAGGATAATCGTTAAGCTTATCCTTTAGGAACATCCTAAAGGATAATCGTTAAGCTTATCCTTTAGGAACATCCTAAAGGATAATCGTTAAGCTTATCCTTCAGGAACATCCTAAAGATCCTTTAAGAGAGTCCCCTATATAACAATAATAATAATAATAACACATCTATAATATAGATATTTACTAAAGATGATTCATTGTGCGTTGCCTCATGTGGTTTCTTTAAGAATATCACTAAGAACTACATGGGGCATCCGTATATATTGTTATGCATCTTACGGTCTTTATGGATAAGTTAACATAACATAACATAAGTAAGCAGATCTTCTGGTCTATTCTACCAGCGATCACTGATCTACTACTCAAGCGTAGTCATCAAGAAAACTACATCTTGGTTATTCTAGGTGCCCGAATTTTTTGGTAAAAAAATCTGAAGGGGCATGATAAGTGATTGAGGTCAAAAATCCCCCCATAGGCCATGCTTGTGCTCTTGTCAGACAGTTTATTAATAGAAATATCACACTTTCTGACACACAATACACGGAAATCAGCAGGAAATCAACGTTTTCTTCTAATTAAATATCTAAATCTAACATTAGACAAGGCTTTATAAAACACAGTCTTATTTTTATGTGTATGTGGTTCTGTCTATCTGTTTTTTTTTTTTCGTTGAGAATGTATCACTAGAGGGAATTTATACATTTAAAGAGAGATTATCATGTGGAAATGTTTATTCTATTTATTTGTTTATAATGGATTAAAAAAAAAAAAATTAAAAATTTTATTTTTCATGTTGACATATTCCCACATGTGGGATAGTACAGGAATCAACGAAACGCGGTGAGCTTCCGAGGGAACGCAGACCCGAGTTTCATAAACCCACCGGTTAAGGGTTAAACCGAGGCAGCCGGGAAGGCTAGGCGCCTAGTGCATAAGACCTAGTAAAACCGCCAAGAGCCAGCAGGCCGAGTGGATGCCCTCTTTCTGTTTTTTCTGTGGAAAACAGCGCAAACCTAAGGTCTAGGTCATTAGGTCTAGATTTTGGGTTTGTGAAAAAAAGAGAGAGAGAAAGGACTACCAAAATGACTAAAGGACAAATCGCACCTCATGAAGGAAGAGAGATTGAACTAGTGCTGACAGGAAAAAAACCGCTGGCAGTGATTGAAAAAAGGAAGAATCCCGAAGCCTATACTAAAGCGGGGTCTTTGGAAGGGGTAATCACCGTTTACAGGACAGGTGAGGAAGGTCCTGAAGTAATAATATCCCGAAGAGCGAGATTAATTCGGGAATATCTGTTTTTACTGTACGAAGGTGTAAAAACTTATGGTCTAAAAGAGTACCACAGGAAAATGGGACGTCTGTTTGGATACTCAGATGCAGACATAGAAGCTTTTATCGGATCTATACAATGTGAATGCTCTAAATGCCGAGGTGCCCAAGAAAGAAAGAAAGCTAGAAAAGGTTAGACTACCATGACAGATTTATTTCATATAGTTGATACCGTACGGCGTCGTTATCCTGAAGGTTCTGACGCATGGAATGATGTTTATGACGATGTCAGAGACTGCCTAAAGAGTCCCTCGTTTAGAAAACAAGAGCTTTTACACATCCTAAAGTGTTACTGGCTGGGCGAGGGAGTTCTAGCGGATTACTCCCAAGAGGGTAAACGGAATGCATAGTCCATTGATGAGCATTCAAGAGTTTGAGTTCCTAGAATTCTTCAGCCCTGATTACTGGGCTGAAGAATATGCCGAAATACTAGAACATTTTAAAGAGGACTACCAAGAGGACTACCAAGATGACTACGATTTGTTTGTATGCTGAACCAGTTGCAGACCCGGTTCGGGGTTTTTATTTTGAAGAACCCGAAGAATTTGAAAAAAAGGCATCGAAGAATCAAGATTATAACGTTCAATTTATTGACGGCTCAGATTTAGACTGTGAGCTGTTCAAGGTATTAGACGTCGGACCAGAGACTATTCCAGAATTCTTTAACGCGGTAGAAGAATGGGACGACTACAACAAGTTAAGAGTTATAATCTATATAAGGGAACTAGGTTCAAGCTGGGATTTATCTAGAGATGATCCCAACGACTTATACATAGATATATATATGGAGTACTCGCTAGAGGACTTAGCGAAGGAATTTGTTGCAGAGGGAATATTCGGCGACGTTTCGTCGAGTCTAACACCTTTTATAGATTATGAAGAACTGGGGCGATATCTATCCTACGACTACACGGAAACAGTAGTAGGCGGTATGAAAGTAGTATATAGAGCACATTAAGGGAGAAGTCACATGTACGCTGTTTTAAATTCTAAATATATAGCCGCTTCTCAACATTTCACTGAGAAAGACAGTTCTCGACCATACACAGAAGGGATATATATTGAACCGCACCCCTCGGGCGGCGTCTATATCGTTGCTACAAATGGGGCAGCCTTGAGCGTATTTTATGATGCCGAAGGTTCCGCGGATAAAGATGTTCTAGTCTCATTGAATAAGAATTTCCTAGCTGAGATACGGAAGCAGGAAGAAGCGGTGGTTGTCTTAGAGGGCGAGCCGGGCAATAGCGCAGCCACGCTAGTACGAAAAATCAAGGCTGGCGGTCTAAATGATTATCTAGACGTAGCTGAGCGGGGCGCTAAGCATCCGAACTGGATAACCGCCATTGGGGACGTTTTTATGGATTGGAGCTTTCCCGCATGGCGCAGGGTAATCCCGCGTCCCGCTGAGAAGCAGCCTCAAAGCTTCTCTGTACAGAAGAAGGTCTTTGACATGTTTTTTAAGGCATTCGGAGAGCTGGGTTTAAAAGGCGTGGACAACCACGTATGTCTTCATCAAAGCGAGGCATCAGGAGCTATCCTCGTCCGAACAGAACAAGTGCCGGAGTTCTTAGGCGTGGCGATGCCTGTTAATTTTAACCCGTCTTTTATGCCCGACTGGCTTGAATCCTCTCATGAGCTACAAGCCGCTTAAAGAAACACAGAAGCAACCCCAGAAAGGGGTAACTTCCAGAACTACATTTTGCGTTAATAAAAATTAAGCGCGAAACAGTAGATAACGGGAGAGGGTCGCGGACTACCAATACACGACCTTCTCCCGTTTTACCAGCTAGCTGGTTTGTGCTTAATATGTAACATTTATGGGAGCTATAGTCAACTTATAGCCTTGGAGAGTAAAAATATGAAGCTAGATCTTTATGTAGGTCCAGTGTTAACTACTCGCGAATTATTTAGTTTTAAAAAATGGCAAGAGGAACATCTTGCACCCTATAAAGTCACCACCACAGATATAGTTCTATGGAAGGTGGAGTTCATGCTTTCCATATGGATTAAACCTAAGAAAGGATTGAAGAGGTATGAAGAAAGGAAAAAACAAAAAAGGCTTCGAGCGTTTAATGTTGACCGCAACTAGAGTACTGGGGGAACAACTCGATACTAACATGCCGTGGCATCAAGGTGTGATCTTTTTAACGGTCGCCACAGTAAATCAAGATGAAGGTATCGACATGAAAGAGATGGCTAGAGTCACGGGGTTAAGTACTTCATCAGTATCGCGAAATATTCAAGCATTAGGAGAGTGGCACCGTCTCCAAAGACCCGGCTTGGGGGTGGTCGAAACGATAACGGACTGGAAGGACCGTCGACGCCGCCCCGTCCGTCTCTCGCATAAAGGACGGCGGGTCATGGAGGAAGTCTATAAAGCCGTTTGGCCGCAACTTAACCATTTACTGGAAGAGGAAGAGAATGAAACTGCGTAGAAGATCAAATGGTATATATACCGTTGAGTGGGTGGATGAGAATGGTAAACGTCAACGACGTAGCACGGGTCGTAGAGACCGCTCAGAGGCGTTAATAGAGGCCCAAAGGATTGTATCCGGAAAGCGTATACGGGAAGATGAATTTTATAGTGTAAGCAACGCGCTGGATGCCATGTGGGAAAAAAAATGGAAGTATGACAAAAGTGCGTTGCAGAAGTCATACGAAGTAGAGAGGGTCCGGAGGTACTGGCAGGAGACGCCTGCCGCCGCCGTCTCCTACAAACTGGCTGATGAGTGGGTGGCTAAAATGAAGAAAGCAGGACTAAAGCCGTCTTCAATAAACAGCGCACTGTCGACATTATCTAGAGCGTTAAAAGAGGCGGTTGCTATGGGTTATATCGAGACGATGCCTCTCCTACCACGGCTACCCGTTAATAATACAAAGGTCAGGTGGTTAACTAAGGAAGAAGAAGACCTTTTAAAATCTAAAGCGGTACTGTTAGACCAGCACCGCGAGAAAAATAAAAAGCCCACACAAAGCGGGGCTATAATGATCGCTCTAATAGATGTTCTTATACAAACGGGCTGCCGTCTTTCTGAGGTACTTAAGGCCCGTCCTGATGATGTGATAAATCACACACTCGTACTACATGCGACGAAGAATAACCGCCCACGGGGGGTACCCTTGACGCCAGAAGCCGAGGAGGCTCTGATGTTTTTATTCCAAAACGAACGCTGGCAGCGAGTAACTGAGGGTGTTATCGAAAGTCAATCTCGCCTCGCGTCTGCCCGGGATTGGTGTATCAAGCGTTTCACTATAATGAGAAATGCGGCTGGACTTAAAGACGTGACGCTCCACATCCTGAGACACACCGCTGCGTCTCGCATGGTTCAAGCAGGTGTGGACCGCTATAAAGTTCAGAAAATACTAGGCCATTCGAGTCCGGCAGTCACAGAGCGATACGCTCACCTGTCTGTCGAACATCTCCGGAACGACATTATGGTATTGTCACATGGGAGAGAATCCATAAGTGGGAATGTAGTCCCGTTTAAGATAAAAAAATAGTTGGCACACAGATGTACCAACTGTGACAAATGTGCCAGATTATGAATTTTCATACAATAACTAAGTCATTGTTTTCTCTTCAAAATTGGTGCCCCCACACGGACTCGAACCGCGGACCTACTGATTACAAATCAGAAATAAAGCTCATATATTTCAATTGGTTAGGTGATTTTGGTACAAAATTGGTACAAAACTGATTTCTGCATATGATTGTCCTATTTACGCACACAATTCAACCTATACCTGAAAAAAGTTAACTGTGACTCTGTGATGGAGTACGGGACTGCCGGGCACTTCATGTTGTCATAATAACCGATCTCTCATCGCTCCATGGAACGTTTTGCCAATATACGCTGTGTGAGGTCTGGTAAAGTTGTAGAATTGTTCCCACACGGTCAGCTTTTTCTCCAGATCGGCGTTATCTTTGTATGTCAGTAATTGATAGAATTCTTCCTGATCGGTTCTATGAGACCTTTCTACTATTCCCTTGAGTTGAGGGGGAACACGGTTTGGTGTAGACATGTTTGATCTCCAAGACTACAACGTGTCAGTGGAATTCGTCCTAGGCTCCGGACCTATTAAATCAGGAGATTCCCCAATTTCCCGATTTGTGATCCACTATGGCAAAGGAGGTTGCCCTGAATGACATTTATTATCTTTCAGAAGAGCAGATTAATCGCATTTCCCCTTATTTTTCCAAGTCCCACGGTGTCCCACGAGTTGATGACCGTCGGGTTCTTTGCGGGATGATTCACGTTCTAAACGAGGGCTGCAATGGCGAGATGGTTCGAAAGAATACGGTCCCCACAAAACCCTTTATAACCGGTTCGTCCGTTGAATTGAAAATGGGTGTTTCGATAGAATATTCAAAGAGTTATTATCGAACAGTGTGCCCGAACAATTACAAATAGACGCTGCGCATCTCAAAGCCCACCGCACAGCTTGCAGCCTCCTTAAAACGGGAGCCTTCCCGTGACATCGGGTGAACAAAAGGTGGATTTAATGAGTCCTGAGCCTAACGATTAGAGAATTAATAGGACTAGACCCAGCGGCAGTAGAAGAGCACTTTAAACAATTCTTGATTGCTCATCCCCAGCTTACCGCGCAGCAGGTTAAACTTCTCAATCTGCTAAAGTATATCGCGGAGAACGGTGCCATTGTTATCGATAAGCTGTATGAGCCTCCATTTACTTTGATTTTGCACAATGGTATTGATGACGTGGGTATTGATGACGTGTTTTCCACTCACGACATCGATGCGCTCATACAGGTTCTAAAACCTTTCGCCAAAAAGGAAGGCGGACAAACGCCCGCCCAACAATAGGGGGACTGTCGTAAGTTATGATCTGGTCTGCAGAAACCATTTTGATTTTAATCGTTGCAACAGTAGCTTCTTCATTGGTTGGCTATTTTTTAGCCAAATCACAGCTTGATCGTCTTATAGGTGAGCTTAACGCCCAATTACAGCAGGAGCGACAACATATTGAGACACAGAAATCTGAGTTGGGTGATCTCAGAACCCAGCTCACAGTAGCACGGGAAAAGTTAGAAGAAGTTAAGGCGCAAAACAGTAAACAAGCAACAGAAATTCAGGTGCGCGATACAAAACTAGAAACAAGTGCCGAACGAGAACAGGAGCTTAGGGGCGAAATAGCTGACCTAAAAGCCGATTTGGCTTCTAAAATTGAGCAAGTCGAATCTGCACGCAGTCACGGTAAAGCGTTGCAGGCAAAATTGGATGAACTACAGAATAATATCGAGACACTAAAGGAAATCAATAAACAACTCGAAGATAAATACGAAGCCAAGCTGAGTGAATACCAGACACTTAATCAAAGCTATACCCAACTCAAAACCGAGCTACAGGAACGTCAGGCGAGTCACGCAAGGGAAGTCGAAAACTTTGAACAACAGAAGAAGAGTCTGGAAGAGCACTTCAAGGTGCTTTCGAACGAAATTCTACAAGCGCAAAGCAAATCCCTGCAGGAGTCAAGCAAGCTAACGCTAAATAGTGTTATCGACCCATTTAAGCAATCAATGGATAGTTTCAAAAAAGAGGTTCAGGAAATTCATCACCGAGAAACCTCACAACAGGCAGCGCTGAGAAAAGAATTGGAGCAGTTAAAGGAACTAAATCAACGTATTACCCAGGAAGCACACGAGCTTTCTACTGCACTGCGTGGTCAGAAAAAACTACAGGGCAATTGGGGAGAGTTAATCCTTGAAAATGTTCTGGACCGCTCCGGCTTGCAACTGGGTAAGGATTATGAGCGAGAGATCAGTATAAAAACCGAAGACGGTCGTAAGCGCCCCGATGCGATAGTTTATCTGCCACAGAACAAACATTTGGTCATAGACGCCAAGGTATCGCTCAATGCCTATACCCGCTACGTAAATGCCGAAGATGAAAACGAGCGTAGCTTGGCTCTCCAGGAACATGTCTATGCGGTGGCCAGTCGAATCAAGGAGCTGGCAGACAAGGACTATTACCGATTGCCAGGATTGAATTCGCCAGAGATTGTATTCATGTTTATTCCTATCGAGTCGGCCTTTGTTGAAGCCCTTAAAGGAGATGAAACCATATTTCAATCAGCGCTTGAAAATAATGTGCTGGTGGCTACGCCTACAACCTTGCTTACCAGCTTGAACATCGTGCGTCAGCTATGGCGTTACGAAGAACAGAATAAACACACCGCGGCCCTGGCCAGCAAGGCGGAATCGGTCTTTAAATGTTCCCCGTCAGATCTAGTTGGACAAATCAAGGTTCTTGCATAAGGTGATGTTTTCGGGTCTATCGAAGTGACGAAGGAACGAAGATGACACGAAAAC
>MDSW01083234.1_pt1 | contig 41489 bp, 23 predicted proteins | sample 811171 | NCBI WGS metagenome assembly MDSW01 (sample SAMN05326641, study PRJNA326480) | marine metagenome | isolation source: seawater | place: Atlantic Ocean: North West | collected 2012
CCCCCCCGCGACGCACACGACGCGACGCGACGCGCGACGCCGCGCTCCGATCGCGACCGCGCCGCCCCGCCCCCGGACGCGATGCCGAGCTTCGCCGAGACGCGCTCGAGGGACGAAGCGACGCGCCTCTACGAGAAGCTCATGACGGACGCCGCGCGCATACGAGACCCGCGGCTGCGGAGGACGTGCGAGGAGGCGGTGGAGAGCGCGCGCGCGACGACGCTCGCCGTCCTCGCCGACGCGGACGACGCGACGCGCGCGCTCCACGCCGCGGAGCACGCGCGCGAGGCTGCCGCGGTGGAGCTGCGCGCGATCAGGCGCGAGCGCGCGGCGCTGGACCGCGCGAAGGCGCGCGCGGAGGCGGAGTCGAGGGCGCGGAGAAAACAGCTCGTGCGCGCGCGCGCGTCGACGCGCTGGCGCCGCGCGCCGCGGACGCCGCTCGAGGTGCTCTTGGCGGAGAGCGCGGCGCCGGGGAAGAAGCGATAGAGCGCGCGATGTGCAGTATCCTATGGTCATCATGCGAGCGCGCGACGCGTCGAGCGCCCTCGCCGCCCGCGTCCTTCCTCCGTCGCCGCCTCGGCGCGACGAAAGCACTCGCTCGGGTCGTCGACGGCGCGTGCGAACGACGACCAGACGTTTCCGCCGCCGCCGCCACTCCCCGCGCGCGCCCGCGCCGTCGTCGCGCGCCCGCCCCCGCCCCGCCCCGCATCGTCGCCTCCGCGTCGTCCTTCCCCTTCCCCCCCAGCCGCGCCGCGCGATCCCCCCGCGCCCCCCGCCGCGCGCGATGGTCGCGCGACGCACGAGCAGCGGCGCCGGGTTCGTCGTCGGCGCGCGCCCCGACGGCGTCGGCGGCGTCTTCAAGCGCGCGGACATGTACGCGAAACTCCCGCGGGAGCTCGCGGAAGGGTCCGTCCTCGGCGGCGTCCTGAGCGTCGTCTTCCTGTGCGTCTTCGTCCTCCTCTTCGCCGCGCAGCTCCGAGAGCTCTGGGGCGTCACCACGGTCACGGACGTTCTCGTGGACCACAGCGACGACGACACGTTCCAGGTGAACCTCAAGCTCGAGCTCCCGGCGCTGTCGTGCGAGTGGGCGACGATAGACGTCATCGACGCGCTCGGGACGAGGCACTTCAACATCTCCGGCGAGGGGATCTACAAGCACAGCGCGGGGGCGACGAAGTACCTCGGCGTGGAGCACGGCGCGAGCGGCGGAAGCGCGTCGCAGGCGCGTCTTCGCCACGCTCTCCTTCTTCGTTTTTTTTCTCCGAGCCGCGCAGCTCATCCTGTCATCGACATCGAAAACCAAAAAACTCTTCTTCAGGCGGAACCCGAGTACGGAGAGTCGACGGACATCGACCACTACGGGAACGCGCGCATCGCGTACGAGGTCACCGGCGCGACGTTCGAACGCATGGTCCACGCGCACCAGGTCCTCCTCGTCAACTTCCACGCGCCCTGGTGCGCGCACTGCCAAAAAACCGCGCCGATATTCGAACACGCGGCGGAGCTCGTTCGAGACGACTTACGCGCCGCCGGCCGCCCGAGGCTCGCCGCGGCGCTCGCGACCGTGGACTGCACGCTGGATGGGAACAAAGATCTCTGCAGAGACCAACATATCCAAGCGTTCCCGACGATGCGCGTGTACCGAGCCGGGTCGCTGCACCCGACGTCGGGGACGGTGCAGGGCGGGACGCTCGCGCCGAGCGGCGGCGCCGCCGCCGCCGCCGCGGACGCCGCCGAGAGCGACCTCTCGACCGTTCTGGACGTCCCGAAGCCGCTGCAGTTCGAGGTGTACCACGGCCGCAGGGACGCGGAGGACATCGCGAGTTTCGTGCGGAAGGTGCTGGTCGAAGTGCTCGCGACGAAGGACGACGGCGAGGGAGAGGGAGCGCTCGACGCGGCGGCGGCGCGGCGGCGCGCAAGCGAGACGCGCACCGTCGCCGCCGCGCAACGCGCGCTGGGCGGGCAGGCGCGCGCCGTGCGCCCGTTTTTGTTTTTCACCCGTCGCTCGGTTTCAACGTTCGATCGCGTCCCCTTTCATCGACTGACCGATGAACGAACTATCTTCGCATGGACTCGCCCTGTCATCAGATTCGCACAAGCGGCTGCATCATCGAGGGCAGCGTCCGCGTGAACCGCGTCCCCGGCGCCTTCTACGTCACCGCGCACAGCAAGGGGCACAACATCAACGTCGACGTGGTGAACATGACGCACGTGCTGAGGCACCTGTCGTTCGGGAAGACCGTCCCGGGACGGCCGTCGTACGTTCCGCGGCACATGCGTCGGGTGTGGGGCAAAATCCCGAAGGACATGGGCGGTCGGTTCGCCGTCGCGGGCGCGGAGGAGACGTTCGCGTCCGCGGAGCCGTACACGGTGCACGAGCACTACCTCAAGGTCGTGTCGCACGCGTTCGAGCCCATCGACGGCGACGCCGTGCAGCTGTACGAGTACACGTTCAACTCGAACCGGTTTAAGCTCGCGCCGGCGGCGTACGGGGACGAGGACGACGCGCACGTGGACGGGCCGATGATTAAGTTTTCATACGACGTCTCGCCGATGCGGGTCGTGCTCAGGGAGGAGACGAAGCCGGTGCTCGATTGGACGTTAGGGATGTGCGCGCTCATGGGCGGGGTGTACACGTGCAGCGGGTTGCTCGAGGCGTTCATATCCAACGGCGTCAGCGTCGTGAAGCGACGCGTCGGGAAGATGGCGTGAGCGGGGAAGGGAGAGCGAGAGTCACGGCGGGGAGCGTGCGCGACAAAGTCCGACGAACGGAACGAACCCCCGAGCGCGCCGACTCGCGCGCGACGGCACGACGACGACATCAATCGATCGTTCAACGCTTCAACGCTTCGCTATCGCCCCCCCCCTCTAACGAGGCGCGCGCGGCTCCAGCGGCCCGTCCTCGATCCCCCTCAGCGCGTCCACCAACGCGGGGCCGATCGACGCGTTTCCGCACAACACCCGCCGCGCGTCGCAGACGAATTCCCCGCCGCTCGGATCGAGCACGACGCCGCCCGCCTCGGTCACGATCACCGCGGCGCCGACGCAGTCCCACGGACCGCCGAACCCGATCTCGTAGAAGGCGTCCAGGCGACCCATCGCGACGGAGACCATGTTCATCGCGCACGAGCCGCTGCATCGGACGCTCCGACTGACTTCGACGCAACGTCGCACTCTGCCCATGATCGCCGAGACCGTCGCCTCGTCCCTCCCGACGCCGATCTCCGTGCCGATGAGCGCTCTGCCGATGTCCGACACTTTGCTGCACGATATCGGGTCCCCGTTGAGGCGCGCGCCCTCGCCTTTGATCGCGGTGAACGTCTCGCGGAGGATGGGATTGAGGACGACCCCGAGCGCGGGCGTCTTACCGACCGTGAGGCCGATGGACACGCACGAGAACGGCCACCCGTGCACGAAGTTCGTCGTCCCGTCCAGCGGGTCGACGTACCACGTCGGCTTATCCGTCATCGGCGGGATGACCCCGTCCGATGCGGCGACGGACTCCTCGCCGACGAGGACGTGCGAAGGGAACGCCGCGGCGAGCTTCGCGAAGATGATGTCCTCGCACTTTTTATCCGTCGCCGTCACGAGGTCGACCGCGCCCTTGTACTCCACGTCCCTCTCCGCGTGCCACGCGTCGCGAATTTCCGCGCCCGCGGCCTCCGCGGCGTCGAGCGCGACCTCGAGGCACTTCGCGTAGTCGACTTCTTCCGTCATCGTCGCGCGTCGGCGTCCCCGCGAGTGAACGAGTGGACGGGCGGTGCCGATCTGACGACGACGACGACGACGACGAAATTTTTTAGGTTTGCGGCCTCATCGCCTCCAGTCAGACTCGGCGCGGCACATCTCGTCGCGCCGTGGAGGCACGATGCGCGGCCTCTTCTTCGGACGCCCCCCCGCGCCGACCGCGGAGGTCGCGTCGACGTCCGCGTCCGAGAGGAGCGAGAAAGAGCGGCACGAGGACGCCGCGAGGGCGGTCCTCGCGTCGATGACGTCGGACCCGCCCGGGGGGGAATCCATCCGATCCGTCCCCGGCCTCGAGTCCCTCCCCGAGCGCGGCGGCAACCTCAGCGCGGTGCGAGGCGAGGAGGCGTTCCAGCGCGTCCTGTGGGAGAAGCGGGACTCTCTCGTCGTCGTCAAGTTCGGCGCGAGCTGGTGCACGCACTGCGCGGAGATGCTCCCGGAGTTTGGCGCCGCGTCGAGGGCGTACCCGGAGTCGCACTTCGTCCTCGCGGACGTGGACACGCTCCCGGACAGCGCCAAGGACGTGAGGTTCACGCCGACGTTTACCTTCTACAGGAAAGGGAAAAAGATCGACGAGATCACGAAGACGACGCCGCGGGGGTTGCGAGACCACGCGTGGATGCACGCGGACGACGCGCCTGACGACGTCGCGCGGCCGTGACGCGACGCGCGCGGCGGCGGCGGAGGTCCGTTAGTCTATCATAGCTAGTGACTACATTCGCGTTATTAGAGAACGAACGACGAACATCTAGCGCGCGGTTCGCATCTCACGCGAACGACGCGAGGGCTTCTTCCCACGCCTTCCACGCCTCCTTCGCGTCTGCGCCGCCCTTCTTCCCCCCGCCAAACGCGAGGAGCTCCGACTCGAACGCGCGTCGCGTCAGCTCAGCCGCGTCGCCGTCGTACGCGTCGTCCGCGGAGTCGAACACCGCCGCGACCGCCGTCGCCGTCTTCCCCGCGGACGCGCACATCAGCGCCGGTCCCGGTCCGGCGCCTTTCGGCGGGTCCGCGCGCGTCAGCGCCGCGAGACACGCCGGCGTCGGGGGAGGAGAGGCGGGGGCGTCCGCGTCGAGCGGGGCGAACAGGTGGACGAACGCCGTCGGCTTGGGCGGCGGCGGCGTCGGCTCGCGCTTCGGTGGCGATGGCTTCGCCGCCGAAGCCGCGACGATGTTCCCCCACACGTCGTCCCCTGACTTTGCCTTTTTGTTCGGACCGTCGTCGTCGTCGTCGTCGTCGTCGCCGTCGCGCGCGCGCTTCGTCCCGCCCGCGCCCGCGGCTTCCGTCGTCGTCGTCGTCGGCGGCGGCGGCGGCGCCACGGGCGCCAGCGCCGCCTTCTGCCGCGACCCCGCGGTGATCGCGATGAGCTGGCGTATCTTCGCGTCTAAGGTCTCCAGCTCGCCCGCTTTGAACGTCGCCGCCGCGCACGGGCGGTCCGCGGTCTGCTCTAACATCGGAATGAGCGACGACGTCATGAAATGCAGCAGCCGTTCAGACGTCGACGCGGACGCGTCGCGCGCCCGCGAAACGCCCGTCCTCAACATGTACTCCACGGTCTGCTTTATCCGCGGAAGGTACGCCCCGCGCATCTCGCCCACGCGCTGCCAGTACGCCGGCGTCCCGAGGCCCGCGCCCGCGGTCGCCGCCGCCGCGGACTGCTCGCGTCGCTGTTGCGCCAACGCGGCCTGTTGCGCCGCCGCGGATTTCGCCTTTTCCATCCCGCTCGCGCCCGACGCGCGACCGGGTCCGATCGCGCCGACGCCCGCGGCCGCGGGCGGGCGCGACAGCATCGACGCGACGTTCACGGTCAGATGGTCGATCAGCGCCTTCGGGTTCAGACCCGCGGTCTGTTTCCCAGGGCCCAACTTCGCGTTCTTCTCCCTCAGAAGTTTGTAGTACCCGCCCATCGCCGCCTTCGTCGCGTGCGTGACCCTCCCGAGCGCGTGCTTCCGTTCGTCCGGGGTCATCTTCGTGACGGCGGATTTGAACTCCAGGCGGTCGAGCTGGTTCTTCACGACCGTCTGGAAGATCTGCTGCGAGAGCTCCTTCTCCGCGGTCGTCTGCGCGGCGCTCGCGGCGACCGCCGCCGTCGCCGGCGCCGCGGTCGCCGGCGCGTCGCGCGTCTCCGTCGACTGCTGCTGCTGCGCCATCGCGGCGTCGTAGTTCGCCCCCTGCGCCTGCTCGTTCTGCTGCGCGGTGTCGTTGCTCTCCGCCTGCCTCTGCTTCTGCACGAGCGCCTTCATGCTGTTCAGCTTGGCGGTGACGCGTTTCAGGTAATCGTCGTTGCTCTTCGACTTGGCGAAGATCCCGGACTCGATCTTCGTCGCGCTGCCGTTCGCCTCCGCGATCACCTCCGCCGCGTACGGCGGCGGTTTGATCGACAGCATCACCGCGGTTCTGTCGAGAATAAATCGCGCGGGTGGGGTTCGGGCGGCGTCAGGGAGGAGCGATCGACGGCGACGCGCGCGGACGTGTTTTTCCCGCCGGCGACGCGAGATCCCGAGCGGAGACGCGTCGACGCGACGCGACGGATCGGGGGAAGACGCGAGACGCGAGATCGCACGCACAGCTGCTGCATGACATTCGTGCGAGGAGCGCCCGCTCGCCACGCGTCCGCGCTCATCTTCGACCGACGGCCGGCGCGCGGCGCGTCAATGCCGTCAACCCTACTCTCTCGCCCGCTTTCGTCGAGTGGTATTTCTCACGCGAGGACGCGGACGATTCTGTTCGAAGTTGTACAACTAAGCAACCCCGCGGGACGGGACGATTCGCGTTGGGCGGCGACGTGGGCATTCGTTCACGCGCGCGTCGCGACGTTGTTCATTACAAAACAATATGTACACCCCGTTTGGTGCCGTGCTCGCTGCAAAACCCCCTCGCTCGCGTCGATCACATCTTGGACTTGATGCGCTTCAGCTCCTCCATCAACGCCTTGATCTTTTTATCCCGCGGGTCCGGCATCGCCCTCGACACGAACCCAAACTGCCCGGCGGCGAGGTTCAACATGATCTCCTCGCTCCCTCCCGGGATCGCGTACGCCTTCACCTCGCGATAGATCCGCTCCACCTTGACGCCCTTCCCCGTCCGCGTGTACCCGGCGCCGCCGAGGACCTGCATCGCGTTGGACGCGCAAAACTCCGCGACGCGCGACGACGACAGCTTGAGCAGCGCGATGTGTCCGCCGAGCTTTTTGTTTTGCTCCTCCTTGGACATCGTGTTCATCTGGAACGTGACGTTCTCGAGCCAGGCCTGGAGCCCCTCGCACTGGCGCGCCATCTCGCCGATCTTGTGCTGGATCGCCTGGTGCTCGATGAGAAACTTCCCGAACGTCCGCCGCGTCCTCGCGAACGACAGCGCCTCCTCGACGCACGTCCTCGCCATCCGCGCCGCCTGCGCCGCGAGGAGCCACCGCTCGTGATTGAAGTTGTACATCACCTGCTTGAACCCCTCGTTGACTTTGCCCACGATGTTCGTCTTCGGGACTTTCACGTTGTCGAACTCGATGTACGTCGTCCCGGACGGCCACACGCCCATGCAGTCCATCTTGGACACGGTGATGCCGGGCATGGACTTTTCCATGAGAAGCATCGAGAGTCCCTTGTGCATGCTCCCGGGAGGGCCGGTCCTCACCGCGACGGTGAAGTAGTCCGCGTAGATCCCGTTCGTGATCCACTTCTTGTTCCCTTCCACGACGTAATGATCACCCGCGTCTTTCGCGGTGCACTGTAAGTTAGACACGTCCGACCCCGCGCCGGGTTCGGTGATGCACAGGCAGATGATCTTCTCGCCGGCGAGGCACTCTCGGATGCATCGGTCCTGAAGCGCGCGGTCGCCCGGGATTCCAAAGTTCAAAATCGGCGGCATCCCGATCCCGAGGCCGCCCATCATCGCCCACGCGATCCCGCCCCCCGCCCTCGTGCCCTCGTCCACGTTGATGAGCTCGTGGAAGTAATCGTACCCCTCCGGCTCCGGCGCGGAGGTGTACTTTTTCGGCCAGGGTTTGCCGACGCACGCGGGGAGGATGCCGTATTTCGCGGACTTTGAGTACATCGTCTTGATGTACTCGCCGCACTTGACATGGTTGTTCGTGACCGCTTGCTTGTCCCAGTCGTCCACGACTGCGGGGATTGGGGGGAGGAGGAGAAGTGGACGACGCGAGGGTCAGCGGCGGGGTCGGCGACGGGGAGAGGCGTCGAGGGAGGGGACGAGAGGAATTAGGGATCTCGTGCTCGTGCTCGCGTGGCTGTTGTTAGCGAATTCCGAGGGGCGGTTTCGGGAGGGGCGATCTGGCGCGCGCGCGCTCGGACGCGCGCGCTCGCGACGACCCCACTTCGAGACGTCCAGGACATCACGCGGGGTGGAAGCGCGAGAGAGAAACGGCGAAGAACGCGAAATGTGATGCACGCACTCGGCTCGACCTCCGCCTCGAAGAAGTCGCGGAGCTTGTTTCGCCACGCGACGTGCGACGCGTTGTAGAACGGCGTGTTCAGGTGCTGGTACCACGACGGCTCCGCGAGGGGAACTTTGCTTCCGAACGCGTCGTGCGAGGTGATCGCGGCGGTTGATTTCGCGCCGGAGGGTGGCGGGGTTTCGAAGGACGTCATCGCATGCGCCATGGGGTCGGCGGCGCGGGGGCGGCGCACGAAAGAATGACGAGATGCTGACTCACGATCTCGCGAAACGACGCTTCTCTTCTCGCGAAGTCGGCCGCAGTACAGTGATGAGAGGCGCGCTGGCGCGCTTGGCGCGGCGCACCGCCGCGGCGACGCTCGCGCCTCGCATCCCCCCCCCGCCTGGATGCGACGCGCTGACAGCTCCGCTCCCATCCGTCGCGCCGTCGCTCCTGAATCGCTTCGCGTCCTCGAAGAAGCGGTTCGAGAGCACGCCGGCGCGCGACGACCGCGATCCGTCGACGGCGCGTGAGAAGAAAAACGAGGCGCCGCTGGCGAAGGGCGAACGCGCGGAGTACGACGGCGCGATCACGCGGACGCACGCGTTCGCGGACGTCCAATCCGGCGCGACCGTGTCCGTGCGCGCGCCGACGACGCGAGCGAAGACGTACCCTTGCCGCGTCGCCGTCGACCCGTGGGGACAGGACGACGACTGGACGCGCGTGGAGATCACGACGAGCTGGCTGGGCCCGGAAGGCTCGACCGCGCCGTCGATCGAGGTGTCGCGCCCGGACGAGAAGGCGATCGAGGTCGTCGTGCGCGCGAAGGAGAAGGACGGCGAGACGATCCGCGGCGAGGGCCACGTCACCGTCGTCCACGCGAAGATCCCGCCGCGGTACTGCGGCGTGTCCGTCGCGAGCGGCGGCGGCGAAGTCTTCGTGCGCTCCGTCGTCGAGCCCGCGGAACCCGTGGACATCGACTCCGGGGGCGGGCACGTGAGGCTGGGGGAGATCCGCGGCGCGAAGCTGAACGTCGACACCGGCGGCGGGGAGCTGAGAGCGCAGAAACTGACGTGCGAGGGGCGCGTCGCGACGGACGGCGGCGACGTCGTCGTCGGAAAATTCGTCGGAAGTTTAAAAGCGCGCACGACGGGGGGACGCGTCAATCTCGAAACTCTCTTCGCGCAGGACGTCGACGTCGAGACGTCTGGGGGCGACTTCATCGTCGGCAACGCGTCGCAGTGGCACGCGCGCGGGAGCGTGCGGACCGAGGGCGGGGACGTCAAATTAGGCGGCGTCGGCGGGAACGGCGAGGAGACCTTGACGCTGGACACCGGCGGCGGGAAGTGCGAGCTCGAGCTTCACGAGCGGCTGCATCGCGTGCACGCGCGCACCGACGGCGGGGACGTCGCGTTGACGGTCCCAGAGGGGTTCGCGCCGCGGGTCGTCGTGTTCGGGACGTACGACGGGAATGAAGAACACGCGGGCGAGGTTGACTTGAGCGCGGCGACCAACGCGGGGGGAGAGGCGCGTTCTATACACTGGTCCCCATACGACCCCGTCGGCGTGGTGAACGCCGATCCTTAAGGACTTTTCCCGGCGCATCTCTCCGCTCATCCCTCGCTTTGAATCCCCGCCCTCGGCGCCTTTCAACTCCACCTGACGCCTTTGAACTCCACCCCGACATTCGCTTGTATAGAACGTCGGGCACGGCGGGAACCTACGCATGGTCGGCGGGTCCGCGGACGAGGCCGCGAGGAAGGTGGCCGCGATCGCGGCGACGGCGGAGGTTGTGGTCGACGCGCGGTCGCGGGAGGAGGACTTGGTGGACCCAGATCGCGGCGGCGGCGAAAGGGCGACGAGCGGCCCGGGGACGGTGTCGATCACCGTCCTGAGCTGGATCGAATCCGCGATGAAAAAGATGCGGAACCCCAGCCCGCGCCAACTGTGGAACGAAAAGGAGCACGAGAAGGAGCATACTAGCTAGAGTAGATTAGCTACATGTACGCGCAGAGTGATCACGCTACCTACGCGCGCGAGGGCTACGACTAACCTAATTCTATCTCGCGCGACGGGACGACGTCCCTCATTTTTTCGACCGCGCGATGATCTCTGCTGCGTACGCGCCCCGTCCTAACCGTTTCAACTCGTCGATCAACGCCTTGGCGATCTTCGCGTGCCCGCCTCTCGACCCGTGCGCTCTCACCCCTCCGAGCGCCTCCAGAAGCGGCGGTCTCCGATCGCCGCCGCCGCCCTCCGGCGGCGCGCCTTTCATGAGCAGCAGACGCGCGGCGCGGTGGTTCCCCGCCTCGGCCGCGGCGCCCAACGGCGAACCCCCCGCGTCGCCGTCGCCCTTCACGACGCTCGCGCCCATCGCCATCAAGAATCGAACCATCGCGTTCTTACCTTCCGCGATCGCCGCGTGAAGCGGCGCGCGCGGAGGCGGCGGCGCGTTCAAATCCCCGACGTCGACGTGGAATCGCCCGGCGGCGACGGCGTCCGCGATTCGACGCATCTCGCGGCGTTCGGTCGTCGCCACGTCCAGCGCGGCCTCGATCATCGCGTCGCGGCCGGTGGCGGCGTCCGCGGGCGCGACGCCGTTGGCGTCCACGATCGACGGGTTCGCGCCGTGATCGAGCAGGCACGCCACGGCGTCGCGCGCGCGCGACGCGACGGCGTAGTGCAACGCGGTTTTCCCGCCGTCGACGCCGTTGACGTCGTCGCAATCCGCGCCGCCGTCGAATATCGCGTCCTCGAGCGCGTCCACGTCGTTCATCGCCGCGCACCGGAACAACTTCTTCCGCGCCTCTTCCGCGCGGTTCCCCGCGGTCGCGTTCGCGACGTACGCCTCCGCGAGGCGCCGGTGATAGCGCTCGTACGCGGCGACGTCTTCGTCGTAAAACGGATTCGCGAATCGCGCGGCGTCGACGACGGACGCCGCGCTCCTCTCGCCCGCGTCCGTCTCGCGGCCTCGAAGGCGCTCCGGGATGAGCGTCGCCCAGCTCGGCGTGTTCAGGTGGTCTCTCGCGCCTTTTATCATCTCGCCGTGCGTCCCGGGATTGATCTTGAGCCGCCCGCCCGGGGCGTGCCGGCTCTTGAACGGGAACGTCGCGCCGCTCATCGCCAACGCGTTCGCCGCGCCCTCCTCGGTGTCGAACTCGACCCACGCCTGCACGGGCGGGCGCAGGTGCACCTTGAGGACGGTCGCGCCGCACTGCTCCGCGCACCATCGCGCGACGTCGTGAGGGAGGATCGCGTCGCGGTAATCGTCGCCCCCGAACGTCGGCCCCAGGAGAAACTTGACGCCCACGAGGATCACGGTTCGTCGGACTTGGTCCTCGGTCGCCGCGGTCGTGATGACGTGCGTGCGGTGCACGCGCACGCCGTTCGCGATCGCGCCCTCTGTCGCGTGGAGCGATTTGCCCCCTCCGAGGAGGTTCACGGGGCCTTCCTCCGCGGGCATGGTGCCCCGCGGCGCCGGTCGGACTGATGAGATATGATGCTGCATTTGCACCTCGCGGCAGGGTGCGGCATGCGGTGCGGTGCCACTGCCCTTCGAAGATCTTCGCCGCGTCAGCCAGTCAGCAGACGCGCGAACATTCGTCTCGCGCCCCACAACCCAGAGCGCGACCCTCACGCGCGCTCGTCCACGCGAGACACCGCGCGCGCGCGTATCGTCGCCCGCCGCGATGAGCGGTGCGTCCCCGCCCGCGCGCGTCGTCCGCTCCGCCGCCCGCGCGTCGCGAGGGACGGACGTCTTCCCGAATCTTCGTCTGCATCTTCTGAATATTCTTCCCTCGCAACCCTAACTTCCCGCCTCCCGTCGTCCTCGCTCGCTCTCCTCGCTCTCCTCGCCCACAGACCCTACGCTCGCGAACACGGCGGAGAACGCGGACGAAGTCATCAGCGAAGAAGTCGCCGTCGCGAACGAGGCGAAAGACCTCGAGAAGCGCATACACACGATCAGCGGACGCGTCGCGCAGCTCGACATGAATCTGCGAACGTGCTGCGACGATCTGACGACGATGAGCGAGAGCGTGATGCGCCTGAAGAAGCGCGCGTCGCGGCTCCCGCCCGGGTCTGAAGAGCGGAAGCAGTCCGAACAGAGCCTGTATCAAGCGCAGCTCGTGATGAAAGGCGCCGGGCCCGCGGGCGCGCTCGACGGGTACCTCAAACCGCGACCGAACTCGAAGTTTCTCAAGCTCTTCCTCGGCGCCGCCGTCGACGTCACGTCGCAGCGGCAAGAGAACCGCCTGAAGATCAAAGAGGAGTACTACGAGTTCAGGGACAAGAGCACGTACGCGTACATCTTCTGGCCGTGCGCGCTGCTGTACCTGAACCAGCAGCGGAAGAAGCTCGCGTCGGAGCCCCAACAAAACGGCGGCGGCGCGTTCAGCCTCGCCACCGCGTTCCCGGCGCTCGTGCAGGCGTACTGGGTGTGGATGCTGTATTTTTACGCCGCGCTCGCGTTGAGGGAAAACGTCCTGCGCGCGAACGGGTCGCACATCCGCGCGTGGTGGGTGAACCACCACTACTACTCCATCGGCATGTGCCTCGTCGTCTTGACCATGGACGTGCAGTCGAACGCGTGCCTCGATTACATGACGCGTTTCCTCGCGTTCACCGCGTTGCAAGGAGCGGTGATGCTCGCGCAGAACCGGTACCAACGGTTTCGGCTGTACACGCGCGTCGCGATGGGGAAGGCGAACCCGATGGACGTCGCCGGCGGGGAGATGGGCGGGAACACCGGGCAGCTGAAGCTGTTGTATCCGCTCCTGTTCGGGCTGCAGATGACGCAGATATACTTTGGCGCGGTCGTGCTCAAGGCGGTGGCGGTGGAGCACGGCATGGACGCGTTCGGCAGCGGCGGGTTCGGCGGCGGCGACAAGAGCGGCGCGGGGAGGAGAGGGAAGGGCGACGTCGCGGGGCCGACGGAGTTTGATTTTTTCAAGGAGTGGCAAGCCCCCGCGTGCGGACTGCTGTTCATCGTCATGGGCGTGGGGAACTTCCGGGCGACGTTGCAGACGTGGCTCACGAAGCGGTCGTACGCGTCGCGCGCGAAGCGAGACTGACAGTGTACTGTAGACGTCGTTTTGTCCGAGCCGAGCTGGCACACCTTTGAACTTCGTCGTTGTTCGCCTCTCTCCGCCCTCGTCGTCGTCGTTAGTCTATCCTTCAAACGCACTCGCGCGCGCTTCGTAGCACCGCCGCGAGCACCCGCGCACCTTCACGCGTCGTCGCACGATGTCGTCTCTCGCGTCGGGCGCGCCGATGGCGCGCGCGGCGGCTCTCGCGTCGCGGCGCGCGCTCGCGCGGTCGACGGACGCTCCGATGACGACGAAGACGAAGGTTTTTTCGAAGAGCGCGAGGAGATCTCGCGCCTCCGTCGTCGTCCGCGCGGACGGCGGCCAGAAGAAGATCTCCCAGAACGAGTTCACCGAACGCGCGTGGGAGGCGATCGTCCTCGCGCCGGAGATCGCGCAGAACGCGTCGCAGCAGATCGTCGAGACGGAACACCTGTGCAAGGCGCTGTTCGAGCAGAAAGACTCGTTCGCGCTGCGAATCATCTCCGAGGCGAAGGGCGACCCCGCGGCCGCGGCCGGGTTCATCGACCGCTTCATCGCGCGCCAGCCGAAAGTCACCGGCGGCGCGCAGCAAGTCCTGGGGCGCCACCTCGAGGCGCTCGTGGAGGAGGCGAGGCAGCAAAAAGCCGCCATGGGGGACGACTTCGTCGCCGTGGAGCACCTCGTCCTCGCCATCGTGAAAGACGACCGCTTCGGCGGCGCGATGCTCGCGGAGATCGGGGTGAACGCGAACCAGATCGAGGGCGCGGTGAAAACGCTTCGTAAGGGTTCAAACGTCACGGACCAGGGCGCGGAGGGGAAGTACGAGAGCCTGCGACGGTACGCGCGGGATCTCACCGCGGAGGCGCGCGCCGGGCGCCTCGACCCGGTGGTCGGGAGAGACGACGAGATCCGCCGAACGATTCAGATCTTGTCGCGTCGGTCGAAGAACAACCCGGTGCTCATCGGCGAGCCCGGCGTGGGGAAGACCGCCATCTCGGAGGGGCTCGCGCAGCGGATCGTCAGCGGCGACGTCCCCGCGTCGTTGCAGGGCGTGCAGGTGATGTCGCTCGACATGGGCTTGCTCATCGCCGGCGCGAAATTCCGCGGAGAGTTCGAGGATCGCCTCAAGGCGGTCATGAAAGAAGTCACGGACTCGGACGGCGGGATCATCCTGTTCATCGACGAGATCCACACCGTCGTCGGCGCCGGCGGCAGCGGCGGCGGCGGCGGCGGCATGGACGCCGGGAACCTCCTCAAGCCGATGCTCGGAAGAGGCGAACTGCGGTGCATCGGCGCGACGACGTTGGACGAGTACAGAAATTACATCGAGAAGGACCCCGCGCTGGAGCGTCGGTTCCAGCAGGTGTACGTCGCGCAGCCGACGGTGGAGGACACGGTGTCCATCCTGCGAGGGTTGAAGGAGAGGTACGAGCTCCACCACGGCGTGAGCATCAGCGACAACGCGCTCGTGGAAGCGGCGGTGCTCTCGGATCGGTACATCGCGGATCGTTTCCTTCCGGACAAGGCGATCGACCTCGTCGACGAGGCCGCGTCGAAGCTGAAGATGGAGATCACGAGCAAGCCCACGGTTCTGGACGAAATCGACCGCGAGATTTTGAAACTTCAGATGGAGGCGCTGTCGTTGAAGCGCCCGGGGCCGTCCGGGCAAAAGGCGAGCCAGGCGGGCGTGTCGGGCAGGCTCGCCGGGCTCGAGGCGCAACTCGCGACGCTGAAAGCGAAGCAGGCGACGTTGACGCAAAAGTGGGAAGCGGAGAAGGGCAAGATCGCGATGATCCAAACCCTGAAAGAAGAGATCGACCAGGTGCAAATCGAAGTCAGCGCCGCGGAGAGAGACTACGACTTGAACAAAGCCGCGGAGTTGAAGTACGGATCGCTGATGAACCTCCAACGCGAGCTCTCCGAGGCAGAGGCGGCGATGGACGCCGCGAGCGCCGCGGGCGGGGACGAGCTCTTGAGAGACGAAGTCACGGAGCAGGACATCGCGGACATCATAAGCAAGTGGACCGGAATCCCCGTCTCGAAGCTCCAAGAGGGCGAACGCGAGAAACTGTTGCACCTCCCGGACGAGCTTCACAAGCGCGTAGTGGGTCAAGAAGCGGCGGTGACCGCGGTGACGGAGGCGATCCAGCGCTCGCGAGCGGGTCTGTCCGACCCGAATCGACCGATCGCGTCCTTCATGTTCTTAGGCCCCACCGGCGTCGGGAAGACCGAGCTCGCGAAGACGCTCGCGACGTTTTTGTTCAACTCCGAGGAGGCGATGGTCCGCATCGACATGAGCGAGTACATGGAGAAACACGCGGTGTCTCGGCTCATCGGCGCGCCGCCCGGGTACGTCGGGTTCGAGGAAGGCGGCCAGCTCACCGAGGCGGTCCGCAGGCGCCCGTACAGCGTCGTGCTGTTCGACGAGATGGAGAAAGCGCACGGGGACGTGTTCAACGTGCTGCTGCAAATTCTCGACGACGGCCGCGTCACGGATTCGCAAGGGAGGGTCGTGTCGTTTAAAAACGCGATCCTCATCATGACGTCGAACATCGGCTCGCAGTTCGTGCTCGAGGGTCTGAACGACAACGACCCGGGAAGCGCGCAACGACGCCGCGACGCGGTCATGGACGCGGTCCGCGGGCACTTCCGCCCCGAGTTCGTGAACAGAGTCGACGAGTACATCGTCTTCGATCCGCTCGATTTCTCGCAAGTGCAAAAGATTGTCGCGCAGCAAATCAAACGCGTGGAAGGCCGACTCGCGGACCGCAAGATCGGGCTACGCGTCGCCGACGACGCGACGCAGCTGCTGTGCGAGGCTGGGTACGACCCCGCGTTCGGCGCGCGGCCGGTGAAGCGCGCGGTGCAGCACCTGCTCGAGACGAGCCTCGCGCAGGCCGTCTTACGCGGCGACGTCGCGGAGGAGCAAACCGCCGTCGTCAACGTGGCGCGCGGGGACGGGCCCGCGCACTTGGTCGTCAGCGCGGAGCCGAGGGTGACCGTGGAGGCGCTGGCGGGGATGTCGCAGCCGGTGCCGCCCGCGGGGTTCTCGCCGCCGCCGGCGAGGGAGGGTGACGCGTACGTCCCGCCGCCTTCGATCCCGGGGTTCGACTAGACAGAGATTCTTTTTTACGCGAATGCAGAAACGTTTATTTATTACACGTCTATTTCGAGTCTTCGTTCAGGAGCACGTACTCCCGCGTGCTCATCCCAAACTTGATGGTATCCTTCTCCAGGAGCTCGTAGTACCTCTGCGGCTCTATGCGGTCGCCGTTCAGGTGCGTTCCGTTCGTGGAGTTCAGATCCATGATGTACGGCACCGCGACTTTCACGTCCGCGCCCTCGTCGTCGTCCCACTTGGTTCTCTCGCGGTATTGAATCACCGCGTGTTGTTTCGAACACGACGGGTGATCCGTCGGGACGTCCACGACCTTCCTTTCGCGTCCGAACAGGTAATACGACTGCCTGTGAATGTGAAGCGGTTCGCCGGTGAGCTCGCCATTCTTGAAGACGTATAAACGCCACTTCAACGACGGTTTCGTCTTCTCCGGGGGCTCCACGTACACGAGCTCCACGCCGTTCACGGTGTTCGTCTCCGCCGCCAGCGCGCCGGACAGACCAAAGTTAGGCTCGATCGGCGGCGCTTTCGGCGGTCCAGGGTCAGGCGGCGGGTCCCCGGGGTCGACCGGGACGCCGTACCCGTCGCCGGCGGCGGCGTAAGGGCCCGGCGGCGCCGGCAGCGACGACGGCATCTCCGCCTCGGTCTCCCGCCTCCGGCCGCCGCCGCCGCCGCCGCCGCGGTCTTCTTCCAACACCCGCCGCACCGCCGCGACGCCGGCCATCACCGCGGCGACGCTCCCGGACACGACGCACTCGCCGCTGTCGCGCTCGATGTCGATCCTCGCGCCGGACTCTCGCGATATCCGTCGAATCGTCTCGCCGCCTTTGCCTATGATCCTTCCCTCCGACCCCGCGCACGGGACGCGTTCCGTCGCCTCCGCGGGTTCGCGAGGTCCGCCGCCGCCGCCTCCGCCTCCTCCTCCGCCGCCGCTCTCTCGTTCGCGCGCTTCCGCGATGATCTTCCGCACCGCCGCCGCCGCCGCCGCGACTTGCGCTTCGCTCCCGCTCACGACGCACGATCCCCCGCGCTGTCGGTCGATGTCCACCCTCGCGCCGGTCTCCTCCTGAAGACGCTGGATCGTCGCCCCCGCGCGGCCGATGACGCGTCCCTCGCACCCCGCGCACTCGATCGTCTCCTCCGCCTCGGGCTTGACGCGCGCCGGGGGTCCGCGCGCGCCTCGGTTGTCGTCGCGACGGCGTCGTCGCGGCGAGCGCGAGCGCGAGCGCGAGCGCGAGTACGAGCGCGAGCGTCGTCGTCGGCGGCGGCGGGGCGACCTCGACCACGACCGCGACCGCGATCGCCGCCGCCCGGAGCGAGATCGCGAGCGGCTCGACCACGACCGCGAGCGCGAGCGCGAGCGCGACCTCTCGCGCTTGACGCCGCCTCGCGGGGGCGAGCGCGAGCGCGAGCGCGACCGGCCGCGGCCGCGGGGAGGGGACCTCCCCTCTTCCTCCTTCACGCGCGCGTCCGCCATCGCGCGCGTCGCAGTGGCGGAGGTTGGTGGGCACTCGACGACGCGACGAGCTGGAACTGCCCGTTCATCCCGTCGGTTCCAAATCCGTCGTCGCCATTCCCGTCGACGCGCGCGACGCACGCGGTGACGCTCGTCGTCCGCCGGCGCGATGATCGAGCAGCAGATCAAAGAGGCCGACGAGGCGTACCTCGCGAAGCACGACGTGAAGGGCCTCGTGGGCGAGCTCCTTGGCGAGGTCGTGACGCAGCGCCCGCTGGATCCGGTGCAGTACATGGTTGACCACCTCTCGCTGGGCGCGGCGTCCGCGCGGCAGGACGTCAACGGGCTGTCCGCGTACAGACGCGATCAGCTCATGCGCGTGTTCAGAGCCATGGACGCGAAGAGCGATGGCACGGTGGACTTCGGGGAGATCACCGCGTTCGTGGGGAAGCACGGCGGCGGGACGGTGACCGAGCGGGAGCTCTTGGACATCTTCGCGGACTTCGACACGGACGGGGACGCGAGAGTGGACGTGGACGAGTTCATGCGGTTCTTCGGTCGGTTCTGTCGGACGCTGAGCAACGCGGGGTTCGATCAGCTCATCGTGGACATGCTCGCGTGAGGACGACGTCGCGAGGGAATGGGGGGAGGGGTAGGCGGGGATGCGTCGCGTCGCGTCGGACGGACGAACGAACAAATTAGCCATCGGTTTTATTCTAGACGAGAGGAGCGATCTGCGACTACCGCGAGGTCACACAACGCCTCGCGCGGGCCATGGAAGCCGTGGACGCGCGCGCGGGGCGCGCGACCGACGCGTCGCCTTCGCCCGACGACCCTCCCTCGACGTCCGCGCCCGACGACGACGACTTCGTCACCGTCGCGCGGAGCGAACGCCTCGCGGCGAACGACGCGCGAATCCAGGTCGAATGCCGCGGGCGCCACCTCGTCCTCGTCCGCCGCGGGCCGTCGCTGTACGCCGTGGACGCGACGTGCTACCACATGGGCGCGCCGCTGCTTCACGGGGACATCGAGGACGTCCCCGGGCACGGCGACTGCATCACGTGTCCTTGGCATCATTACCAGATCTCGCTGCGCACGGGCGAGCGTCTGTACCACGACATGGAGCGGAAGCTCTGCGCGCTCCCGAAGAAGCAGAGGACGCACGAGGTCAGGGAAGTAAACGGCGACGTGCAGGTGAGGCTGCGCGGAGGAGGGAAGCCGCCGTCGCCGCCGCCGGGGACGCCGCGGCCGAAGCCGGAGGATCTGACGTTCGAGTGGGAGAGCGACAGGTACGCGTTCAAGCCGCCGCCGCCGTCGTCGTCGCGCGGCGGCGGCGGCGGCGGCGGCGGCGCGGGGACGACGCCGCGCTCGGGGCAGGTTTTCCAGGCGATTCGAGGCGCGCGCGGCGGGCGCGGCGGATCCGGGTCGTTCCTCGGCGCCGGGAGCGGGCTGCACCCGGGGCTTCGAGGACGAGGCGTGGGGATGATGGTCGCGGAGTCCATGCGCGGCGGCGACGGGAAGGCGCCGTGGGCGTTGGCGCCGAACGGGGGGCTGTCGCGGCGGCCGCCGCCGCCGCCGCCGCCGCCGTCGCGCGCGGTCGCGCGACCCGCGGCAGATGAGCTCCCGGACGCGCCGATGGAGGAGGCGGACGAGGACGAGAGCGGATCGGACGACGAGTACGATTACGCGAACCTTAAGAACGTTCCGCCGTGAGCGGTGGGAGACGCTTCTTCGGCGTTCATTTAGACTAAAGCGTTTAAGGAACCCAAAACCTTCTAGACTAAATAATACTTCCGTGCGAAGGTAAGTTGTTACAGTACACGTAGGTGTACAACTAGGGCTACATAACATAAGAATAAACCTACCTATAGCTCGCCGGCGTTCCTCCCCGTCCACCGGCCAGAACTCTCCTGAGATCCTCCCTCTGCACGGGCTTCGTTAAAAACTCCAATCCCGCGTCACCGCACGACGCCTTCACCTCGTCCGTCGCGTCCGCGGTGATGATCACCGTCCGCGGCCGACGCTCACCTCTCTCGTCCGCGTCTCGATGGATCAACATCGACGCCTTGAACCCGTCCATCTCCGGCATGTGCACGTCCATCAACACGATGTCGAAATCGCCTTTCCCGTCGTGTCGGCACAGCTCGATCGCCTCCGCGCCCCCCTCGGCGAGGTGGACGTTCGCGAACCCGCAGCTCCGGAGAAGCCGAGTCATGACCTCGCGGTTGAGCCTGTTGTCGTCGACGACGAGAATCTTGATAGGCTTGTCCGCCGCCGCGTCGGCGGCGGCGGCGACCTCTCCTCTGAGGTCGTCGACTTCGTCGCGCCGCCCGTGATCGTTCGCCGCCGACGCGTCCGCCGCGGCGGTCGCGGCGCCCGGAGACGGGTCGCGATCGGGCGCATCCTCCTCGTGCCCGTCCGCGTACGACCGTGTTCTCGCGGTGAACGCCGTTCCGCGCTCCGCCGCGTCGCGTCGACGCTTCTGCCCCGCCGCGGACGGTCGGACCTGGGACGCGCCGATCCTCGACGCGAGCGCCTCGAAAATCGGTTGCAGTTGCGTCGCGAGCACGGGCTTGATGACGTTCTGGTACTCCACGTCCTGAAAGATCGCGGACCACTCCGCGGCGTCGGGGTCGTCCTCGCGCGTCGTCGTCGTCGTCGTCGTCGTCATCTGGTGTTCGTGGTGTTCGTGGTGTTCGTCTTCTCGATCTCCGCCGCCGCGTCGCCGCGTCGGCGTCTTCGGCATGCTGCCGTGATGCCTCAACACGAGAAGCTCCGGGCCGAGGCCGCGGCGGGCGTGATCGACGACGACGCGCGCGCACTCGCGGCTCGCCTCTTTCGCCGCCCTCGACGCGCCTCGATTCGGGAGGTCAAACAGCACGAAGTCGACGTGATCGTGGTCGCAGTCCCCCCCCGCCCCGCCGCCGTTCCCTCCGCGGGCGCGCGCCTGGCATTCGCCGCCGCATCGTTCGAGAAGGCGTCGCAGCTCCTCCGCCCCGCGTCGCTCTCGCGCGTCGATCCCGAGGTACCTCAGCAGCGGCAGCAGCGACGAGCGCACGACGTCCGATTGGCTCACGACGACGGCGACGAGCGCCGATCTCTTCCTCGGCTTCCACGCGTCGTGCGCGTCCTCCGCGCGTTCCATGTGAAAGTTGAAATCCACCGCGGCGCCTCTCGACGTCATCTTCTCGTCGTCGTCGCGTTCGAGGAGAGGCGAGCTTAATTCGTCGTTCGCCCTCGCGGTGATGACGCCGCCGAGCCTCTTCACGATCGACCGCGAGATGCTCAGGCCGAGGCCGGTGCCGCAGTGCGACCGCGTCGTCGCGTCGTCCGCCTGCTCGAAGGGTCTGAAGATCGTCTCGAGCTTATCCGCGGGGATCCCCGGACCGGTGTCCGACACGGTGAACCGAACGTCGCGCCGTTTGTGGTCGTCGTCGTCTGCGACGACGTCGTGCTCCGTCACCGTGATCTTCACGTGCCCGCGTTCCGTAAACTTCACCGCGTTGGAGACGAGATTGAGCAACACGGTCTTCACCCCGAGCGGATCGCCGACGTAATGATCGCACACTTCGTCGGAGAAGACGTACGCGAGCTCGACGAACGCGCGCCGCATCCCGATCGCCGCGCTCTGGAGCTCGATGACTTGCTCCACGCACTCGCGGAGGTCGAACACTTCGCTCACGCGCGCGCCCTTCGCGAGCGACATCCCTTGCAGCGCGTTGTCCTCCTTCGAGAAGCTCAAAATGTTATTCACGAGGTCGAGCATGTGCTTCGAGCTCTGATCGATGATCTGAAGCAGCTCTCGGTTCTCGAGCCCGAGCTCGTCCTCGCGGTCGCGCATCAGCGTCGCGCACGCGGTGATCGCGTTCATCGGCGTTCGGAGCTCGTGCGAGACGTTCGCGAGGAATCGCCCCTTCGCGCGCGCGGACTCCTCGCTCGCCACGCGCGCCGCCTCCTTCGACTCCGCGGCTTCTCTCTGCAGCGACAGGACGTTCGCGAACATCGCCGCGGGCGTGGGAAAACTTGGAGTTCCCCCTCCCCGACCGCCTCCTCCGCCCACGGCGAGCCCGATTTTGCCGCCGGTGCCGGCGGCGCCCCCCGCGGCGGCGGCAGCCGCGCCTCCCGAGTACAGCGTCACGTAGTGCCTCACGATCTTCGCGAGCGAGCGAAGCATGTCCTCGTCCGCGTCGCTCCACGCCCTGGGTTTGTCGTCGATGACACACAGCGTCCCTATCGCGTGCTGCGCGCCGTTGACGTGCACGAGCAGCGGCGCGCCGGCGTAGAAGCGAATCATCGGTCGCGAAGTCACGAGGACGTTGTCCATGAACCTCTCGTCCTGTGCGGCGATTTATTGTTGACAAAAAAATGTTGATCGGTCAGTTGAAAGGGGAAGCGATCAAATGTTGAAACCGAGGGGTGGGTGAAAAACCGTTGAGACGTACGGAACGCACCTTGGTCGCGTCGTTGACGACGAGCGTCGAGTCGGGCGTTCTGATGGCGTGCTGGCAGAACGAGACCTCGCGCGGGGTCTCTTTTACGTCCTCGAGCGCGCCGTGATTCGCGAGGAACCGCTGCGTGTGCTCGGACACGAGCGACACGAGCGCGATGGGGACGTTGAACAGCGCGCAGCACGCGTCGACGACCCAGGACAATCCCGGGGGATTCACTTCCGCGTCGAGGATGTTTAACGAACGCAGCGCGTCGAGACGCGCGCCTTCCTCCGCGAGCGAGCGCGCGGCGGCGTCGCCGCACGCGCTCATGGTCGCGGATTGCGATTTAGAGACACGGTGGGGAGCGGGCGCGCCGACCTGAGATGTTGCGCCGATGCGCGCGCGCGAATGTTCCGTGAGTTTTACCGACGGCGCGCTTTTTCCAGTCAGATCTTTGCGAAGATACGCGGTTGAAGGCCACGTACTGTATCAGGTCCACGTGGAAAGTGTACACATGCGGGGATGCTCCGCGTTGGACCGCCGCCGGCTGCTAGACTACATCACGCATCGCCAGCCTTGCACGCTTCGCCCTTAGACACCTCCGTCAACGGCTTCGGCCTCGCGAACCCCCACTCGCACGTGCACCCGTCGTCCGTCCCCAAGTGCGTCACCTCCCCTCTCGTCACCCTCCCGCTCCGTATCATGTCTTCCTCGCTCGCGCCGCAGTGCCGCGTCACGACTTGCGGCTCGTACGGATCGCTCGCCGACCGTCCCCCTCTCGGGCTCCCCATCGCGTGCCAAGGCTCCGTGAGGCAGTAGTACTGATCGTTCGTCAGCGCGCGCGTCGCGACGGCGTCGAACTCCGCGTTCTTCGCGTCGGCGGCGAACCCGCAGAACGTCTCCGCGCCGCCGAGGTAGTCGACCTCGACGACGCGTTTCGACGCCAACGCCGCCGTCGCCGCCACCGCGTCCGCGGCGGTGAACCCGTGCCGCAGACGCACGACGTCCTCCGCTTCCGCGTCGCCACCACCACCACTACTCCACGCCGGGTACCCCGCGCGCGCGTCCCCCGCGCGGTCGACGACGATCCGCCCTCTCGACGCGCGCACCTCCGACGGCACCCTCGCGTCGGATAAAAAACCCGGCTCGCGAAAGTCCGGCAAGACGCCGCGCCCGACGTCGTCGAACCACCGCGGAAGGTCGTAGATGTGGTCCATCGGGCACGCGTACGGCAGCGTGAACGTCTCCGCGCCCGGCGCGCGGCACGCGTTGAGGTTGTTCCAAATCTTATCGCAGTAACACCGCGCGCGGGGCAGGACCAGCACGCGTCCGAGCGCCTTGGCGAGCGCGAGCCCGTTCCGCACCGTCGTCCTTCGCAACTTGTCCTCTTGTAAGTGCCGCGCGATCGCCACCCGGTGTGCCTCGCGATCCGTCCCGATCGTCGCCGGCTCGTCGTCCGGAAATCGCATCTGAGCGCCCTCGTCGGCGATCACGAGAAACTTGACGTCGTCGTCGCCGTCGCCGTAAAACGCCGGCGGGTCCGCGCGCCAGATCCCCGCCTGTCGCATCCGCTCTCGCTTGCCGTATGCGTACGCGCCGGTGTCTCCGTACTGATACGTCATGTGCACGCTGTACGGCGCGCCGTCGGCCGCGTGTGTCTCGTGGTGCCACTGCACGAAGTACGTGTGCCCGTTCCCGAACAGCCAGTTCGGGAGGACGCCGAGGAGCAACGACGCGTTGGCGGCGTGATAGAGCATCCTGTGCCCGGGTTTCCCTTTTTTCTCTCTCGGCACCGCCGTCGCGGGGGACAGCGCGTGCCCGGGGACGCCCTCGTGCGTGAGCAGGTTAAACGCCGGCTGGTCGCGCATCCACGCGATCGTGCTGCTCGCGACTTTGTTCTTCCACGTCTCCACGAACGCCTTGCTCGCGTTCGAAGGACGGAAGTGTAACACCCCAGTGTTAAAGTTGACGTGCGCGCACGCGTTCTCGTCCCTCGCGTCCCCGGGGATGTCGATGCAGTCCGTGCTCACGAGCGCGTCCGCCAGGGCGTACGTCCCTTTGTTAAAGTACGGCCGCGGGTCGCGGAGCCACGTCACGTCCGCGTCCGTGAGTATCGGCGCGATGTTCAGCTCGAGGAGGTCTTGGATGAACTTCGTCTTTACGCTGCCCATTTTTTTGAAGTGCTCGTCCCCGGCGGTGATGAATTTCCGCCCGCGGCCTTTCAACACGCTGTTCCCGCTCAGCAGCATGCTCGGTATCTCCCTATCTTCGCACCACTTCAGCATCCCCTCGTCCAGGGCGCCGACGAACAGCGGCGACAGCTTCAGCGCGCGCGCGGACTCGATCCACGTGTGCACGAAATCTTTCACGGACTCCGTCGCGAACGTCACGAACAGAGACTCCCCGGGCTTCGCGTGCGACAGCGCCTCCGGGGTCTCGCGCACGACCCCCGCGAGCTCGTGCGCGTCGACGTTCACCGCGGCCGTGGTCTGCGACCACATCTCGCGCATCCACTTCGGGCGCTTCGCGTCCGTCACGTCGACCACTTGCGCGTTCACGACGCCGGCGGCGGTCGCGTCCCCGGGCGGAGGGACGAGTTCGAAGTCGTACTCGTCCTCCTCGACGACGTACTCGTCCTCCTCGACGTTCTCGTCCGCGGGCGTCGGCGTCGTCGGCTCAGGTTTCGGCTCCGGCTTCGGCTTCGGCTTCGGCTTCGGCTTCAGCTCCGGCTTCGGCTTCGGCATCTTGACCCGCGGCGGCGTCCCGGGAACCGGCGGCGGGAGCCCCGGCGCGCGCGGCGGCGGCGGCGACGACGAAGGGACGACGTTCGACGCCTCGTGCCGACTGTCTTCCCCCGGATCCGCTCGCGTCGTCGTCGTCGCCGTCGTCGCCGCCGCCGTCGCGTCCATCTCCGCGGTGCCGACCGCCGCGCGCGGCGCTTGATACGCGCGCGCGAGGTGCCACGCCGCGACGCACGCCTGTTGATCGAGAGGACGAGGGAGAGAACGAGCGCGGACGTGAGACGACGAGACGAGATTCGACGTCGCGAACGGGCTGGGTGCCCACGCGATCGGCGAGAGCGACGACGGGCGGCGAGCGACGCGCACCAGGAGAAGAGCTATCGCGCCGACGGCGCGCCGGCGCCGGCGTTTCCGCGCGTTCGCCGCGCGCGGACGGTCCATCGTCGCCGCGCGCCGCCGCCGCGCGCGCGGGAGTGCGGTCGGGCGGCGACGTCGTCCGCGGGGTGCAGATGGGCAAGACTTCAACTTTTTTGGATTTCCCCAGAACACTCATCAGAGCACCCCGTCGCGCTGGCACGATGCGTCGCCGCGCGTTGCTCGCGACGCTCCTCGCCGCGCTCCTCGCGTGCGCCGCGGCTCAAGACGCGGCCACCGCCGCGGAGGAGCGCGTCCCCGCGGCGTCCCCCGAGGCGGAGCTCCTGACGACGTGCGTGTCGCACGCGGAGACGCTGAGAGGGGAGATCGAGAATCTGCGCGCGACGCGAGCGACCGCGATCGAGTCGTTGGGGGCGGCGCAGGCGCGGTTCGATACGCTGACGCGCGCGCACGACGAGCTGACCGCCGCGACGGCGGCGAAAGACGCGCGCATCGCGGAGCTCGAGCGCGCGCGCGCGTCGCACGTCGAAACGACGAGCGCGGAGAAGCGACGCCTGAAGGACGAGATCGCGTCGCTCGAGGAACAGCTCCTGGAGAGAGAGCAGTCCGCGCCGCACACCGCGGCGGCGCACTTGTCCCGCGCGGGCGAGATGACCGTCACCGCGGTCGCGAGGACCGTCGACCTCGCCATCGCGCGCGCGGCGAACGCGACGAGGACGGTGACGCGGCGCGTCGCGGCGTTTGAGCCGCCGGAGGCGGTCGCGGCGGCGCTGAAAAAGGTACAGCCGGCGGCGACGCGCGGACTGCGCGCGGCGGAGCGCGCGGCGGCGTACGCGGAGAAGACGCTCGCGGACGCGAAGGAGGCGGTGCTCAGAGAGGGGTCGCGGATCGACGCGCTCGCGCCGCATCTCACGGAGGAGAACGCGTCGCTGCTCGTGAACGCGACGTGCGGCGCGGCGGCGGTTGTGGTCGCGTGGGCGTGGTCGAGACGACGCGGGGGGGCGATGTCCGTGCCGAAGAGCGTCGCGCGGGGGAGCGTGCCGCTGCGGACGCCGTCGCCGGAGAGGGCGAGGCGGCGCGTGCAGTCGCTGAGGGGGGCGAGGGTGATATCCTTCGACGGGATTTGATGATACATATAAATCTACTGTGCTTCCGACGCGTCCCGTTCTGTTCGCTCGCCCGAACTCTACGTCGCGCCGTTCTCGTCGCCGTTCACCTTCACGTCGACGTCCTTCGCGCCCACGACGACGTCCCCATTCTCCTTGAGCGGCGACCCCGGGACGAGCTCCGCGCCGTTCACGTCCGGCCCCACGGTCCGGAGATCCAAGTAACTATTCCTGGTGGCGCCTTTCGCCGGGGCTTCCCAATCGCTGACGCTCAGGCCGAGGCCGCCGGCGCCGCGGTCGCCGTCCGTGTACGCCGCCTCCGCGTTGCTTCCTTCCGCGATCATGTCCAGCATCCTCAACATCGAGGACGTGAACAGCGGGATGTTCTTCCACGACAAGAACCGTCGAAGCGGCATCAAAATCGCGATGAAGAGCGGGAAAAATAACGCCGCCGGGGACGCTCTCACGCCGATGAGCATCCCCAAGCACGCGAGCTGCACGAACGTAAACGCGTGCACGCGGCTTATCGGCACCCTCCTCACGTAGTGCGTCGGAGGAAGTAAACGCGGGTCCATGAAGATCATCTTGATCCGCGTCCAGAACTGCGACGTCGCGAGCCCGGTGATGCCCAAGTATAAGAACAGTCCGTACAGAACCGCCATGGGGATCTCGCGAAGTAACGGCGTCATCACGAGCGAGAGGAATATCAACACGTTCACGAGCAGCGGCGCGATCCTGTTCTCGCGGACCCACAGCACTTTCGTCTTCGTTTGCCCACCCACGGTGATCTCCTCCACGTCTGACAGCGCGCGAATGAACTGCGGCGAGTGCGGCAGCGACCCGGTCATCGGCGGCAGACCGAAGAACGAAAACGCGAGCGTGATCAACGCCATGACGAGAAAATTTTGGTGATACGCCGCGCCTTTGATCAGGTTGTTTTCCGCCTTGTTCGCGAGCAGCGAGGATATGTTCATCTCCACGTACATCAAGAGCGCGAGAAGGAACGCGGGGATGATCGCGAACGCGGGGATCCAACTCGGCCCGCTGTAAAGGTTCACGACCCAGTTCCGACCGTCCGCGGGTTCGACGTCGTCGCTTATGTCGAGCATCTCCATCCCGTTCACGTCGCTGCCCCAGGCGACGAGGGAACTTATCGTGATCGCCGCCGCGATGCCAAAGTCCGCGGTGAGCTCGCGCATGAACTTCAACAGGAACGGCGACGTCCGCACCGCGAGCGCCCAGAGACCCAAGTGCAACGTCAGGACGCCGAGGATGAGCGAAAAAAAAGCCTGCGCCAAATCATGCTCGTCGTCCCTAAAGTACCTAACGAACGCGCCCAGGCCCGCGCTGATGAAGATCGCGGACACGAACAGCCCGAAGATCTCCTGCGTGAACCGCGTGCAGTTACGAAGCATCAGCACGCACGCGTCCGTGAGCGCGATGATGACCATGAACAGCGACGCCCATATCCCCGTCCACGCGTACGTCGTCGCGAAGGGCGCGTCGTAGCGGTCGCACACCGCGTTGAGCTCGATGAGAAACACGGTCGACGGGCCGGTCGTTCGCAGCACGATCTCGGGCTGCCCGGCGACGAGGGAGAAGAATATACCCGCGACCGCCTGCGCGAGGATGTACTCCGTGGTGCCCATCTTTCCGTCCGTCTCGATGCTCGTGAGCGCCCCGAACGCGATGCACGGGGCTAAGCATCCGAAAAACATGAGCAACGCCGCAGACACCGTCTTCATGGATAAACCGTCCGTCCAGTCGGACGCGTAGTGCGGGATGAACCGGTTTTTGACGTCGTTCATCAGGCCGCCGCCTATCTTCGTCGGCGTCCACCCGTGCGACCACCCGCCAGGGTGCGCCCACGGCGGCTTTCCCTCGTAATCGGATTCGCTCTCGGCGTCGTCCTCCGCCGCCCGTTTTCGCCTCTGCTTCTGCTCCTCCACGGCGACGTACGAACCGATCGCGGTCTGGATCGCGCGGACGTACTCCTCCGGGGTCAGGACGTGGCTCTTCTTGCTCGAGGGCTTTCGATGATCGTGCTCGAGCGAGAGGCTCTTCCGCGCGCCGCCGCTCTTGCCGCCGCCGCCGTCCAACGACGGCTCTCTCTTCTCCGGCGACGCGAAGACGCTCTCCTCCCCCGATCCCGAGCCCGCGCGCGGGGTGAACCCGCCGCTCACGGCGCCGATAAGATCCGCGATCATCGCCTTCCCGCGGTCCGACTCCGCGGTCTTCTCCGCGCGGTCGATGCTCTTCAGCAGCGCGCCGTGCCTCGCGAAGCCGTGAAACGCGGCTTTGATCGTCCGCATCGCGCCGTGCTGGTCCATCCCTCTCGCCCACGGCGCCTCTTTCGACGGGCCGTCGTCCGGGACCATGACGAGCATGACCGCGCGCGCGTTCCTTCCGTCCGGCGCGCCGAGGTTCACGGGCGGATCGAGGTGGCACACGGACAGGTGGCAGTCCCTCAGATGTCGCTCGTCGTCGCTCTCGTCGTCGCGCCGCGCCGTCGATCCTCCTCCTCCTCCCGCGTCGTCTCCGCGTCCGGCCTCGCCGATGAGGACGACGATGCCGTCCTGGTTCACCGCGGTGAAGATGCGCCCCACGACCGCGTCCGGGGCTTTCCTCTTCGCGTTCCTCACGAGCGTCGCGACGATCTCCGCCTCTCTCCACGCGGAGACGGACGTCCGGACGTCGGAGGCGTCGAGGCCGTACCCTCCCGGTCGCGTCAGGTGCGTGAGGAACGCGAGCGTCGGAGGCGGGTCCCACGACCGCACGGACGTGGACGGCTTCTCCGCGGGGGCGGGCGCATCGTCCCCGCCCTCGCCGTCGACGCGCATGACGGCCGTGCTGCGCGCTCCGCTGTGCTCTGACGATGACGGGACATGCGACGTTGTTCGCCGCGCCGCCCGAAGCACGCGCGCGTCATGCCGGAAAAGAATTTCGAGAACCGAGCTCGGTTCGAGCATCGGTGAAACTCAATTTTTCAACGCAAAAAATCACCCCCGCTTGACCCACTGTTTGCTTTCGAAAATCGAAATCGAGCCCTCAGTCGAAGCATCGGCCTGACATCCAGCTGGCACGCGCATCACGCGTCGAGTTCCGATCGCGTTATCTGGTTGGTATTCCCGATCGCACCGCCGCCGCGGATATCATGTCCTTCGCCGCGTCGCTCTCCTCCACCGTCGCCCTCCGCGCTACCCCCCTCGCGAAGTCCAAGCCTCGCGTCGCCGCCAAGCCCCGCGCCGTCTCCGTCCGCGCGATGGCGCCCACGCAGGACGAGCTCAAGAAGCTCGTCGGATACAAGTCGGTGGACGACCACGTCGAGTCCGGCATGGTCGTCGGCCTCGGCACGGGCAGCACCGCGTACTTCGCGGTCGAGCGCCTCGGGCAGAAGATCGCGTCCGGAGAGCTCACGGACATCGTCGCGATCCCGACGTCCGTGAGGACGAAGGAGCAGGCGGAGTCGCTGAAGATCCCGCTGTGCACGCTCAACGAAAAGTCCATCCTCGACGTCGCGATCGACGGCGCGGACGAGGTCGACCCGGACCTCGCGCTCGTGAAGGGCGGCGGCGGCGCGCTCCTCCGCGAGAAGATGGTCGAGGTCATGGCGAAGAAGTTCGTCGTCATCGTGGACGAGTCCAAGCTCTGCAAGGGGCTCGGTCCGGGGTTCCCGCTCCCGGTGGAGATCACGCCGTTCTGCCACATGCACACGCTTCGCACGATCGCGGACCTCCCCTCCGTGAAGGGCTGCGAGGCTGTGCTTCGCATGGGGTCGTCGTCCACGAACAAACCCGACGGCGACGAGATCGCGGTGACGGACAACGGCAACTACATCGTGGACTTGCACTTCAAGGAGCCGATCAAGGACGTGAACGCGGCGGCGAGCGAGTTGAAGAACACCGTCGGCGTCGTCGACCACGGCTTGTTCGTCGGGATGTCGTACCAGGTCATCGTCGCGGGGTCCGACGGGATCAAGGTCGCGGGCACCGGCGGTGAGAAGGCGTGGTGGTGAGCGCCGAGAAGAAGCGCGCTGAGTAGCGCGTGCGATGTGCGTGACTCGATCTAATACATCATCGTGAGCACGAGATACGCGTTCCGTCGTCGTCTGATGTCGCGCGTGCGATGCGTGTGACTCGATCTAATACATCGTGAGCACGTGATACGCGTACCGTCGTCGTCCGACGCTCGCTCTCGCGCGCGTCGTCCGAAATCGTCAACTCCTCCCTTCCCCCGCCCGCCGCCGCGCCGCTCCGCTCCGCTCGACGCGTCACACGACCGTCTCCATGTGCACGAGGTAGCACAGCACGCGGTACGTCACCGAGAGCTTCCCTAACATCTTCGCGGTCTTCGCGTTGATCCGCGCGCCCGGACGCATCATCGGCACGGGCTGCAACAACACCCGCGGCGCCGGTCGGCAAAACTCCAAACTCCTGCGCCACATCTTGTCCGCGTCCACGCCCGGGAGCAGCACCGCCGCCGCCGCGCCGAGCGCGTAGAACAGCGCCTGGCCCATGAGCTCGCAGTAGATGACGACGCACGCGATCCACCGGAGAACGAGACGGTGCGGCCGGAACGTCCCGGGGAGGCCGTACCCCGGCGCGTCCGTCGCGTCCCGGCGCTCCTCCTCCGTCCCGCGTTTCCCCGTCCGCGTCGCCGCGCGTCGCATCGCCTCCGCGGCGGCTTGCGCCTCGCAAAACGCCCCGGAGGCGTACTCGAACGCGACCTCGGCCTCGTGGTGCATGAAATCCTCCGCCGTGCGCGCCGCCATCGTCGCCGCGCGCACCGCTCTCCGCGCCGCCGCCTCCGCGGACAGCGAACACCACTCCTGGCATTCCGCAGCCCACTCCATGGGTGACTTGGGCGTCCTCGGCTCGACGCCCTCGCGTTCGACGTCGGAGCCAGTCTCGGACGCGTCCGCGCTCAGACCGCCGCTGGAGCGCTCCAGATCGTCGCTGTCGCTCTCCGCGCTCGCGGCGCTCGCGGCGCGCGGCCGACGCCACCACCAAAAGTATCCCCCCCACCCCGTCGCCGGCGCCGGCGCCGGCGCCTCCATCCGCCGCCGCGCCTTCGCCGTCTTCTCGGAGACGTCCGACTCCCACTCGTCCGGGGACGCGACGCCCTCGTCCGCGTCCGCGTGCGCCGCCTTAGCGCCCGACGGACTCGAGCTCGGGCTGCTCTCGTCCTGCTTGTCCGCCCACGCGTGCGCGTCCTTCTGCCCGAGCTCGAACAGCTCCTTGAGCTTGTAGGGCGCGGGGGGGAAAAACGCCCACCACATCGGGACGTACTTCGACGGGCGTATGTCCGCGCGGCTGCTGTAGAACGGGCACACGACGATGATGTCCTCCGGGTTCGTCTTCCTGCAGTGCAGTTTACAGAACGTCCCGTTGGACGCGAGCCCTTTGACGAGCTGCAGATCGCTGACGCCGCCGTCGAAACACAAGCCGTGGCCCGGGAGCCACATCGGAAGCCCCGCGAGCGGCGTGATGCACGCGCTGCACAGCAACGACTGAATTAAAAAGTCGTACGTCGGGAACTCGTTCACGCGTATGTTCTTGTACCACGGGAATATCCGCGTGATGCTAATCTCTAACCGGCCTGCAAGGATCTTGTGCGCGTCCTTGGTGCAGAACTGCGTGATGGCGCCGCGGCAGTAGTCCCTCAACAGAAACGCGCCGCGCCACGACCCTCGCGCTTTCGCGGCGCATATGTAGATGTACTCCGCGAGCGCGTCGAGGTCGATGTCCAGGAAGAGCAGCGCGCCGGTGAGCGCGCCGCCGGAGGTGCCGTACACCTTCGCGCTCCTGCGAGACGGAACGAGGGAGGATCGGACGAGGGTAGGGTCAGCGCGCGCGATTTTTAAGATTTTGGAAAAAGCGAGGTAGGGTTGATTGGATCTGACGCGCGGGCGGTCCCGCCGCGAAAGAGCGCGAGAGAGGCGAGGGGACGAAGCGTCATCGCGCCGCGCACTTGTGATATCCGCGCTCCGCGAGCGCTTTTACGACGCCGACGTAGTACACGAACAGCCATCCGCTGCTGCTCAGCGCGAACGACCGCGCGGGCGGGCACGGCGACGCGCCGCGATCTCTTCCGCGGTCGCCGCGCGGCGCCGGCCCGGGCGAGAGCCGCCGCTTCGAGCCGCGCTCCGGCGACGTCACTCGCACGTTTGGAAGCGGCGCGTCCGCCTTCTTCGGCGTCGCGTCCCGCGACCGCGTCTGCGGCGGCATCGCGCCAAGCGCGAGTGCGCGACCTCGACCAGATCTTGTCAGCATATTCGTTCGCCCGCGATTTTTCGTCGTCGTCGTTGTTGCTCAAAAAGTGACAAGCAAAAAAAGCGCGAACCGCGCGCGCGCGTCGCCGCGTGCCCACCCGCCGCCGCCGACGCCGCCGCCGCCGACACCGCGCGCGCCGCGAGTCCCCGGGGCATCGCGCGCGCCAAAAAAAAATCTCGCAGGCGGATGCAAGTTCGACCGGAGCCCCCAACCAGGGAACTCCCCAGCAGCTCTCACACAGCCTATCCCTTCACTGCCAACGGCGGACGGTTTGCGCTGCTCGGTTTCCCGCCTGACGCGATTCCCGCCTCTGCAACCGCCACGACCGCTCCCCTCCGGGAGCGACCGCTGCGGACCGCTGGCTTGAAGCGGAGCCGTGATCGGTAAGCGACCGGGGCCTGACCGGAAAACCCGGCCGTTCAAACACCCTTACCCCCGCTCGGGTCACAGGCAGACGCGACCCTGCCCGGCGAGTTTTCTACGGCGCTTGGTCATTTAAATACCGCGCGAGATCGCGCCGACAACGACTTATGGGTCATCAGCGTGTTCCGTTGTTGACCCGCATAACAGACAGGATCGAACAGTAGACGGCACGGGTCGTTGCTTGCGTCGGTTGGTCGTCACTCGGCGGAGCGCGCCACCGACGCGGACGCGGACGATGGCGTCGCCGCTCTCCTCCGCGGACGGAACCCCGGAGACGGCGTCGACGCTGAAGACGAGCGCGGGCGGCGACGCCCCGGGCGAGCTCGCGACGCCGCGGTCGCCGTCGCAGCCGGCGTCGTGCGATCAGCGCGCGGTCGTCGCCACGGACGAGATCGACGCCCCGCACCTCGCGAGCCTCGTGGAGCAGTACCACGGACCGTGGCGGAAGCGCGGCGCGGGGCGACGCGCCGCGCTTGGCGGAGACGTTCTCGGGTTCAAGCAGGCGCGTCGCGCCGCGCCAGATCCGCTACAGGATCCCTCCCTCGCGCGCGCGCGCGCGTTCCCCGTCCGTCGCCCGCCTCGCGTCTCCGAACGCGGCCTCATCTCGTCTCGTTCTCATCTTCTTCTTTTTCTCTCCCTCCCTCCGCGTTCGTCGCGCGCGCAGACGCGACGGATCTCGCTGACGCCGCAAGTGTACGCGCCCGCGAGCGACGACGCGACGAACGGCGCGTCGCCGAACGCCTCCCGGGATGATCCCCCGCCGCTCGCGTCCTCCTCCTCGGACGGCCGCGACGACGACGACGACGACGACGACGCGCTCGACGACGACGACGCGTCCGCGAAGCGTCGTCGCGCGTCCGCGCGCCCGGACGCGGTCGCGCGGCTGCCGCTCATGCAGCTGTACGACCCGACGTACAAGGCCAAGGCGCGGAGCTCGCACGGCGTCGCGCCGCGCTCGCCGAACGTCGTCGGTCATCACCCCAAAGGCGGCGGCGTCGTCGTCCCGAACGTCGGCGTCTCCGCCGCGTTCGCGGCCGCGATGACCGTCGCGTCCTCGGACGCGCCGATTAAGTTTAGCATCCGCGTCGCGTCCATCGCGTTCGAAGCCGGCGAGCTCGAGATCGTCGAGGGGACGATGTCGATCGTGGACGTGTCGCAAGGGCAACGCAGGCGGCTGTCCGAGGATCTCCACTTCGTGTGGCCGCCGCGGGACAAGAGCGACAAGGTGGAGGGCGCGTTCACAGTCCCGGCGAAGCTCGCGACGAGCGGGATGAAGGCGCTGATCCAACTCACGCATCGCACGCCCGCGGCGGGCGGGTTCGATCCGAAAATTTACACGCACAAGGTGGCTAAGCAGACCGCCGCGCACCTCGTGAAGGAGCACAAACGTCTGGAGAAGCTCGACGTTCCGCCGGGGAGCTTCGCGCACGACGTGGCGCCGCGAGGGATCGTCGCGTGGACGGTGGTGCCAGTCGTCCGCCGCGGCGGCGGCGGCGTCGACGCGGGCGAACGCGTCGTCGAGAGCATGTTTCGCGTGAAGGAGGCGTACAACGAGGCGACGCTGCTCGAGGCGGCGTACTCGTCCGCGCACGCGCTGAAGAGCCACAAGCCGATACGGTGCAAAGTCGTCGTGGAGGTGACCCCGCTGAACACGCGCGAGGAGCGGTCCAAGGCGCAGGCGAGAAGAGAGATGACGCGTCGGCCGCCGCCGCCGGCGCTGAGGAATTTCGCGGTGAAGGGCTCCGACCCGCAGTGGTGGTGGGAGACGACCGCGGACGGCGACGGCGTCACCGGGGACGATCTCAGCGGTTTATCGCGCGACATGTTCGTGTACGTGGACGCCGTGGGTTTCGGGAAAAAAAAGGACGCGCGCGTGAGGGTGCAACTCAGAGAGGACGACCTCGAGATCGAGTCCGAGGGCGTCCCCGCGATCGTCCGCGTCGGGAAACCGATGGAGACGTTGGCGCACCAAGGATCGACGTCGACGCCGCCGCCGCCGTTCGCGTCGAGCAGCGCGACGTTGACGTCGCCGGGGGCGCCCGCGGCGACGAGCGGAGAGCTCTCGCTCGAGCGCTCCGGATGGACGCCGTCGTCGATTGGAAAATCCAAAGGCGGCGCGTGGTGCCACGAAGTCCGAGTGCGCCTGCCCGCGAGACTGAAGCCCGGGCACCACCTCGTGTTGAGCGTGTACGGGCGCGAACCCGAGAGCGGCGGGATGTTTGGCGGCGCCCCCGGGAGCTCGAAGATCACCCCGGAGACGGCGCTCGGGCACGCGGTGTTGCCGCTCGCGGCGGGGCCGGAGACGCTCGCCGCGGACGTCGCCGCCGCGCGGGAGTATCAATACGTCGTCGACGACGCGAGTCGCGGGGACGGCGGCGAAAAGGCGCACGTCTCGCCGACCGTCAACGGCGGCGAGCTCGCGCTGCCGGCGGTGAAGGAACTCCTGCCGAAGTATTTACAGGCGAACGTGCGCCAGCACATGCCGTACTGGGAGGACCGGAAGCCGTGCGTGAACGTCCGCTTGCGCCTGTGCAGCAACGTGCACACGTCGGACGCGAAGCTCGGGGCGCTGTACGCCGCCGTCGCGGCCGCCGCGGAGGCGGACGCGAAGCACGCGGTGGACGAACAAGTCGGCGGAGGCGGCGGCGCGCCTTGGAAGCGTTTTAACCGCGGGAGCAGCTTCGGGGGGGTCACGCCCGCGGCGAAGGCTGCGGTGAAAGCCGCCGCGAAGGAACTCGGCGCCGCGCTTCGTGAGGTATCGCACGCGGACGGCGTCGAGCTCTTGAGGCACCTCCCCGCGGTGATGCACGTCTTGTTGACGCTCATCGCGGCGCCGCCGCCCGCGGTCGCGGAGGCGATGGCCCAAGAGGCGGCGAAAGCCGCCGCGGCGGCGGCCGCGAAACTCGCCGCCGCCGCCGCGAGAGCGGAGGCGGACGCGCGCGCGAAAGCCGCGGAGCGATGGCGCGCGGAAGCGAGCGGGAGCACGCCCGAGTTTTCCACCCCCGCGCCGCCGGCACACAGCCGGCACTCGTCCAGCGCGGACGAGCGCCTCGGCGCCTCGGCGTCGTCCGCGGCCGGGTCCTCGGAGGACGTCTCCGCGATCGCGGCCGGGAGCGACGGCGGCGCGAGCGCGTCGGACGCGCCGACGCCGTCGCCGACGACGAACCTAAACGCCGCCGCGAAGGACGCGAGAGCGTCCCCGGCGTTCAGCGCCAGCGTGAAGAGCGAGACGCCCGGCACGCCCGCGTCGACGACGTCGCACAACACGTCGACGCCGGATTTCCAAACCCCGCACCCGATGAAAAACGGCCACGGCCACGGTCGCGGCGTGGCGCACTCCCCCGATGTTGAGACCCCGACGCTGCCGACGTCGTCGCTGCCGTCGTCGCTGAAGCCGCCGTCGACGCCGCCGACGGCGTCCCCGGACGCGTCGTGCGGCTTGCGCGAACGCGCGTTCGCGTCGCTCCTCCGCGTCGCCGCGCGCGTGCAGAAGCTCGTCCCGGGCGGGCGAGGGAAGGACTCGCGGTCGCCGCCGCTCGCGGCGTTCGTCTCGCGCGTGTTCGACGACGCGCGGTGCACGAACGCGTGGAGAGACGCCGCGTGCGCGTTGCTCGACAAGACGTGGACGGACGGCGACGGCGACGGCGCCGGTGACGAGGACGCCGGCGACGAGATCGCGAAAGACCCGAAGTCGATCCCGACGCCGATCTTCCCGACGCTCGCGAGCCTGTACGCGTCGACCCTGCGCGCGGAGACGTCGGGCGGACAGCGCTACGCGGTCGTGGATCAAGACGCGGAGGACGCGCGCGCGGTGAGCTGGTTCGTCCTCGGCCTCGTCGGAAGGAGCGTCTCGTTGGACGCGCGGCGGCGATACGTCTCCGAACCTGAACCCGAACCCGCCGCCGCGGCGTCGACGACCGATGATAACGCGAAGGACGACGACGACGCGTACTCCCCGAGGTCGTCGCTCGACTTCGCCGCCGCGCCGTGCGGGCCCGCGAAGCCGTCGAGGGTGGACGAGCGCATGCTCCCGTTGCGGGATCTCGCGGACGCGATCGGCGCGGAGATGACGGCGTCGTCGGATGAAAAATACGGCAGCGTGGGGTCGTACCTCTCCCGCGGCCTCAACACCGGGTTCGCGTCCTTGTGCAGCGAGCTCATGAACGTGGAAGGGCCGCCGATCGAGGACGACGTCGACGACGCCGCGTCCGATAGCTCGCTGTCGTCCACCTCCGAGGCCGCGGTGGAAGTCGCGATCGCGAAGACGGAGGGCGCGTGGAGCAGGGTCGGGGACGGGAAGCACGGGAAAAGTTCCGCGCCGCTCGCGCCGCTCGCGTGCGAGCTCGCCGCCGCGCACGTGCGTCGGCTCACGACGAACGCCGCGGAAGCGGGCGCGGCGAGCGACGTCGCGTCCGTGCGGTCGCACCGCGCTGCGCTACTGTACGAATTTTACGGCGCCGTCGCCGCGGCGCCGCGGTTCATGTCCGTCACCGCCGCGACCGTGCGCGGCACCGGGTGGGCGTGGGAGGATCTCGCGTCCGAGGAAGCCGCGGAGGAAGCCGCGGCCATGGCGGACGAGCGCGAGACCGAGCGCGCGGGCCTGGACGACGAGCGCGAGTGCCTCGTCTCCGCGCTCGCGGCGGCGACGCTCTCGGGGCTTCGCTCGTCGGATTCCAACCGTCGAAGCGGCGCGGCGAAAGCGCTCGCGTCCGCGCTCGCGCGCCACGCCTGGGACGCGCGCTTGCAGACCACCCCGGGGCGCGCCGCGGTGGCGGCGGTCCACGCGCCGCTGCTGCGCCTCGTCATCGCGCACAGGCACGAGATTCTCCCCGCGCTCGCGCCGGCGTCGAAACGCGAGGTGCTCGCCGCGGTGCTGTCGCTCGCGAGAGACGCGGACCAAGCGCAGCTGTGGACGTGGCTCGCGTCGGACCCGCGCGCGAGCGAGCACGGTACCGTGCGCCCGCCGCCGCGTTTGACGGCGTTTTTGTTCCTCCTGTGCGACGCCCTGGAGGCGTTCGAGCACGGCGCGGACGCGCTCGGGGAGGAGGAGGACGACGACGCCGGCGGCGCGCGAGGCGGTGGCGCGGACGGCGCCGCGGTGGATCACCTGAGCACGGCGGCGACGCTCGCGACGCTCGCGCTCGTGCAGGCGGGGCAGGCGCACCTCGGGTGGCGCCTCGCCGCGCTGAACGACGACGCGAAGCCTCGAAAGCTTTCAAAGACGGTGAGCGGGTCCGTGTCCGTGTTCGCGAGGATGACCAGGGCGGACCAGGAGAAGCAAGCGGCGAACGACGCGGCGGCGAAGGCGGCGGCGGTGGCCGCCGCCGCGGCGTCCCCGGCGCGCGTGTTCCTCGAGGGCACCCTCGGCGTGCTCCTCGCCGCGATGCGTCGGCCGCAGTCTGTCACTGCGTGGCGCGCGATGTCGCCTCTGATTCGAAGGCTGCTGTGGGACCACCGAGCGTCGCTCCTCGCGCCGCTGATTCCGAAGAAGAAGGACAAGGGCGCGGAGGACGCGACGCCGCCGGAGCCGTTTCCGCCGCCGCCGGCGAACGCGCCCGGGGAGAAGCCGTACCCGTTTCTCGAGAAGGCGTCCACGTGCTTGCTTCGAACCGCCGCGGAGACGCTCCCGGAGCTGCGCGCGGAGGCGTCCTCGTGCGTCCGCGCGCTCCTCGAGGCTGCGCTCGACGCCGCCGGGTCCGTCACGGTGTTGCGCCCGATGCTGACGTACGCGCTGTGCGCGGCGTTGTACTCCCCGCTCGGCGCCGCGGCGAGGCGCGGCGCGCTCGCGGGGGAGCTCAACGCGTTGCGTCTTCCCGACCCCGGGTCGTCGCACGCGGAGGGGTGGGAGACGGCGAGCGGGGCGACGGTCCAGGCGCTGGAGTCCGCGGAGGCGAGGCTGAGGGAGCTCGCGCGCGCGGCGACCGGACCGGACGCGAGCCCGGACGTCGAGAGCGTGATCGAGATGGAGACCGCCGTCGCCGCGGCGCTCTCGTGGGCGCCCGCGGCGCACTGCAAAGCGCTGCGTTCGCTGTCCGCGCGGCTCGAGAACGGGCAGCACTGGGTCGAAGCCGCGGAGGCGGCGGCGACGGCGGCGAGCGTCGCGATGCAAGCTCTCGCGGCGGCGCAAGCGACCGCGGTCGGCGCGCCGTGCGTGTGGAACGACGTCGACGCGGAAAAGCTTCGCGGCGTGTGCGGGTCGCTGTCGCGAGACGGCCTCGCGTTTCCCGCATCCCCGGCGGCGGCGGCGACGTCGTCGCGATGCGGCGTCGAGGAAATTTCCGAAGAAAAAGTCCTCGCGCACATCGCGGAGAGCGTCCGTCTGTTCGTCCGCGGCGGCCACCTCGAAGCGGCGACGCGCGCGGCGAAAGTCGCGCTCCCGGCGTGGGAGCGACGCCGCGCGTTCGGCGACCTCGCGCGCGCGCACACCGGCATCGCGGCCGTGTACCGGTCGCTTCACCAACTCCCACCCGCGGGCGCGTCCGGGTCTGGGAGCTTCGGGATCCTCCCTCCGCCGCTCGGCCCGCCGCCGCCTCCGGCGACGTTCTACCGCGTCAAGCTCGTCGGCGACGCGTGGGGCATCGAGGACCGTGGTCGGACGTGGGTGCACCGCGAGCCGCGCGATCGCACGCTCGGGGACATGACGCGGCGGCTGCAGAAGAGCCTCACCGCGGGGTTGCCGGAGGGCACGCCGGTGACGCCTCTGCCCGCGGGCGGGGACGCGCCGGCGGGCGCCGCGTGCGTGCAGATCCAGGCTGTGGAGCCGGTGTACACGGTCCACGCGCAGAGCGGCGCCGACGGCGACGGCGACGACGACACCGGCGGCGGATCAGGCGGGGGCGGGTTTCCCGCGTTTCCCACGACGAACGCGTTCATCTACGACGTGCCGTTCGTGTCCGGGACGTTGGACGCGTTCGGTGGGTCCGGCCCCGTCGCGGCGCTGCGGACGCAGTGGCGCCGACGCACGACCGTGAACGTCGAGGGCCGGTTCCCCGGGCTCCGAGCGCGCCTTCAGGTGACGTCCGAGGCGGTGACCGAGATGTCTCCGGCGTCGAGCGCGGCGGAGATGTTGCGGTCGCAAGCGCGCGCCATCGCCGCCGCCGCGGACGCGTGGGAGAGCACGACGCGCGTCGCGCAGTCCGGCGGCGGGACCGCCGCGGTCATGGGCGGGTCCGGCGCGAACGCGGCCGCGGACGACGCCGCCGCGGCCGCCGCCGCGGCCGGGTCGCTGAGCGCGCTGCAGCGGTCGCTGCAAGGGTCGTTATCCGCGGGCGTGAACGGCGGCGTGCCCACGATTTGCGAGGCGTTTTTCCCGCCCGATCCGAAGCAAGTGACGTGGCAGGACGACGGCAGCGGCGACGACGGCGAAGAGACGCGCGAGTCGCCGCCGCGGCAGGTGTCGTCGCCGCCCGCGTCGCCGTTCACGCTGAAACTCGCGATGTCGGACGAGGAGCGCGAGGGATTGCTCGAGGCACTCGAGCATTTCTCGTCGACGTGCTCGCGCGCGGTGGAGGTGCACGGCGGCGCCGTGAGAGCGACCGCCGCGGAGGGGCGGAGCTCCATGGAGCAGATGCAAGGGATGTTCGTGCGGTGTCTGTCGGAGATTAAACGCGAGATCGCCGCGATCAGCGCGGCGGATTCGATCGAGCCCGCGGTGGAGTGAAGAGGCGGGAACGCGGACGGACGACGACGACGCGGACGGACGACGACGACGGAACGCGGAATCAAAAAGTAAGTTTCGAACAGAATTCAAAATTTAGAAATAGAGACGTGTGTGACGAGACGACGTCTTCGTACGTAATATGATGCGCGCGTCTGCGCTGCGGGTCACCCGCGTCGTGTGCGTACCCCCGTCGTAATACCCCCCTCCCCAATTCACCAGTCGTCGAAGTCGAGGTCCATCTCCATCCCGCACGCGTCGTCGCGGAACGCCTTCGTCGGCGCGGGCGGCGTCGCCGGAGGGACGCTCGGAGCGGCGGCGGTGGCGGCGGCGGCGACGACGGGAACGGGAACGGGAACCGCGCTCGTCCCCGACCCCACGCGCGGCTTCTTGTTCGACGCGCTCGGCTCGTCGATGACGACGCCAGACGACGTCGGCGGCTCGGTCGTGAGATCAACGATGGACGTGGGGTTCCCCCAGCCCCCGACGACGTCCGCGTCGTCGACGACGTCGTCGCCGTCGTCGCCCCAGCCGCCGCCTTCGCCGCCGACCGGGCTGTCTCCGCCGTCGCCGCCGCCCCATCCCGCGTCGTCGACGTCGTCCTCGACGTTCGCGGGGCGCGCGCGCGGCGAGATCCTCCCCATCGAGAATCGAGGCGGCGGCGCCGTGATCGTCGGCTCGGTCCACGCGACCGCGGTCGCCGTCGCCGCCGCC
>MDSW01178173.1_pt1 | contig 41426 bp, 38 predicted proteins | sample 811171 | NCBI WGS metagenome assembly MDSW01 (sample SAMN05326641, study PRJNA326480) | marine metagenome | isolation source: seawater | place: Atlantic Ocean: North West | collected 2012
AAAAAAGGGAAACTCTCCCCTTTGCATAATAGACTCATAACAATTTCTAATTGAATTTGACAATGATTCATTAATAATAAATCTATCATTGATGAAAATATATTGATTACCTCTTCTTTTTTGAACGAGATTTAAATTACCAACATATCCAGAAACTTTACAGTTTACATCAGATTCATCAACACTTAAAATGTTATCTTTAAAGTTATTTCCAAATACCTGAATTATTCTATTTTTTAGAGAGGTTGATTTAAAATTATATATGATTTTATCATCAGCTTTATATAAAAAGGAAATTTTAGGGTGAGAGAGAACAAAGCGTTTAACTATCTTAGTGATATTTCTTAGCTCTTGATTTGGGGTCTTTAAAAATTTTTTTCTTGCTGGAGTATTATAAAAAAGGTTTTTTACTTTGATGTCAGTTCCTTTTTCAATTGGAGATTTTTCTTTTTTTAAAATATCACCTTTTTCTAATCTTAATTGATAACCACCATCTTTATTTGTTTTAATATTAATTCTTGAAACAGACGCTATACTTGGTAATGCTTCACCTCTAAAACCTAGTGTATTTATTTGATTTAAATCATCTTTAGTTGATATTTTACTAGTTGCATGCCTTGCAAAAGCTAAAGCTAAATTATCTTTAGATATTCCATAACCATCATCAATAACTTGAATTAAGTCATGACCACCATTTTTTACTATAATATTAATTTGTGTTGGATTTGAATCAATAGAGTTTTCTATTAATTCTTTTACTACTGAGGACGGATTTTCAACTACTTCCCCTGCTGCAATCTGATTAATAATATTATCTGGTAATATTTTAATTTCAGACATCATTTAATCCCTTATTAGCTATTAATCTTATTTTTTTAATTTCATTATCAAGAGACGCAATAATAGTTTCAATTTTATGTTTAATACTATTAACGTATTCTGTATCATCTTTTAAATCTAATAAATTAATTTTAACATTATAATAAGCTCCATAACCCCCGCTATATAACATTTCACCTGCAACAGCTGCATCAGAAATACAATTACTATTGCCTATTTCTATTACATTTAAAACAAGCTCTATTGCTTCAAAACATTTCTCTAATGTAGCTAAGGGTATTTCAGTAACAAGTTTTCTTGATTTTAAAATTCTCAGATCCCGTTCCTTAATTTCATTTTCTGTTTTTTTAGGCATCCTAAATGAATCCATAAGATTATTAAATGCTTTTGTATCTTCGTCAACAAGATTAATGAAATCCTTTTTTAATTCTTGTGCACATAGAGCAATTTTATTAATATTTTTTTTGTTTGTTGAAAATTCTTTCTTATCATGTGATAGATTAGCAACCATAGATACTAATGATGCTCCCATAGAAGCTGCAACAGCACTAACACTGCCACCTCCAGGAGCTGGTGAATCCATTGATACCTCATCAACAAACTTTGATATTGATAAATCAACCAATTTATTATCAGTATCAATCATATATTCAATAATTTTTTCTTTATTTATAAAGTCATACATTTCATCTAATCCTAATGATTTTACAGCTATATGGATTAATTGTTCATCCGTAACTCCTGTTGACTTATTTTGTTTTTTTAGATAGAACTTACCTGCATCCAATAAAGCATTTAATGGAATTAAGCCTACTAATTCGCTTCCAGTAACTCTTAATCCACGCTTAACAGCCTGCTTCCTAACTTCTTCAAAAGTTTCATGTAATGAGGTTTCTTTATAATTAACTAAATTCATTGATACTTGAGCGATATTATGTTCTTCTAAATACCAACCTACACCTTTAACTGATTTTAGTGAGCCAGGTACTTTTATAATTTTATTTTCATTATCTCTTATGATTTTGCCATTTTTATCTCTTTTTGCCCTTCCAGCCTCTCTTATATCTAAGGCTATATCAGAAGCAAGCTTTTTATCGCTGGTATTCAAATTAACATTATAAGCAATTAAAAATTCTCTTACACCAATTGCAGTAACTCCAGATTTTTCATTAAACATAATTCCGTAGTCTGGCAACCAATCATCTAATAAAATTTTATCTTTCATTCCTTCATATTCACCTTTTCGTATATTTGCTAGATTTACTCGAATTTTGTTTGATGCTGACTCTTCATACATATATATCGGAATATTAAGTTTTTGAGATACTCTTTGAGCTAATTTATGGGAATAACTTATACATTCTTCTTTGGATACATTTTGAATCGGTATTAATGGACACACATCAGTTGCACCCATTCTCGGATGTTCACCTTGATGTTTAGTCATATCAATTAATTCTGAAGCTTTTTTAATAGCAAGGTATGCTGCATCAATGACTGCATCAGGAGGACCAACAAATGTAACTACAGTTCGGTTTGTATCTTTTCCAGGATCAACATCAAGTAGCTTTACATCAGAAACAGATACAATTTCTGATGTTATGTTATCAATTACATCTTTATTTCTTCCTTCGCTAAAATTTGGAACACATTCAATTAACTTCATATTAACCTCTTAAATACATTATTATAAAAATAATAAAAATTAAAATAACTAAATTCTTAAATATCAATTTAAATGATGACTTTTTTCTATAATTCTGAGCAATTAACTGCTTTTTCATTAAAGGCCTGCCAATAACTTTACTAGCGAATGAAAAGGGCTAATAATTATACCAATTATTGAAAAGTCAGTTAGAATACCAATCATTATAATAGCAAATAAAAACTGAGGACCATACATTCTTAATTTATTAGATAAATCTGGATTAATTCTATCAAAAAATCCACCAAAAATTTGACCACCATCCAATGGGTATATAGGTAATAAATTAAATATTCCTAGGGTCATATTGATTATTGCAAATAGGTATAATATTAAACCGGTCGAATAAAGATTATTAAATTCATTTAAATTTTGAATACCAATAATCCTCATTAATGCACATGAAAATAAAACTAATATAAAATTAGATGCAGGTCCAGCAAATGCAATCTTCATCATATCTTCTCTTGGATTTTGCAAATTAAGAGGGTTAACTGGTACAGGCTTTGCGTAACCAAATCCAGCAATTAATAGCATTAATGAACCAATTGGATCTAAATGTGCTAATGGATTAAGCGTCAATCTTCCCTGATATGCAGCTGTGTTATCTCCTAATTTATATGCAACATATGCATGAGCAAACTCATGGAATGATAGTGAAAAAATTAAAGTTACAATTAAAATAAGTCCAATTTGCGGATCATTTTGTAATAAACCTAAAATCATATATAATTTAACCTCTTGGATGACATAATTTATGAACTTCTTTTAAATATGTGCTATCTAAATGAGTATAAATTTCAGTTGTATTTATATTTTCATGTCCAAGTAACTCTTGAACAATCCTTAAATCTGCACCACCCTCTAGCATATGTGTAGCAAAACTATGCCTAAATGTGTGAGGTGATACTTTTTTATCAACGCCTACTAAATTACTATATTTTTTGATAATATTGTAAATTGACATTCTAGTTAATCTTTTGGATCTATAACTTATATAAATATAACCTGTATCATTAATTATAGACTTTTTTCTAATCAAATCTAGATAAGATAATAACATTTTTTTTGCAATTATGCCAATAGGAACAATTCTTTCTTTTTTTCCTTTTCCACTTATTTGTATGTACTCCTCTTTAAAATAAATATTTGATAATTTTAAATTAAGTAATTCTGAAACTCTGATTCCTGTTGAATAAAGCATTGTTAATATTGACTTATCTCTAATACCTATAAAGTTAGTAATATCAATAGAATCTAAAATCATTGTTATTTCTTCAAAAGATAATGTATCCGGAAAATTTCTTCTATTTTTTTGAGATTCAATCAACTCTGATGGATTAGAATCTATAAATTCATTATCAATCATATATAAGTGAAATTTTTTTATACTTGATATAATTCTGTTAACAGTTGCAGGCTTATATTCTTTCAAAGATAACTCTGAAATAAAATTTCTAATATTTTTAGAACTTATCTTATTTGGAACTAATATTGATTTACCTCTCAAATAACTAACATACTTATTAAGATCATTATTATATGATATAACAGTATTATTTGACAATCTCAAATCAAATTTTATATACAGAATAAAGTGGCTTAAAATGTCTTTCATATTTAATTAGTAATTGCAGAGATAAATAAAGAGTTTGGTTCTTTTTCTAATATTGAGCCTAACACAACAAATTTTGCTCCAGCTTCTTTATATTCATTTATAGTTTGTTTTGTCTTTACACCTCCACCAACTATTATGGGCACATTTAATTTATCACTCAAAAATGAAACTAAATTAGAGTCAATAGGATTCAAAGCGCCACTTCCATTTTCTAAATAAACATACTTCATCCCAAAATACTCTGCTGCTAAACAATGATACAATATATGTTCAAAATCACTTGAGTCTAGAGGTTTAGTTTTTGAAACAGTTTCAACAGCAGTAGGTTTTGTAGTTGATAATAAAATATAACCTGTAGAGATAACATCTAAATTATACTCATTAATTAATTTTACACCTTTTACTTGCTCATCAATTAAATACTTGGGATTTCTACCACTTAATAAACTTGTAAACAAAATACCATCAGCATACTTAGAAATTTGGTTTGAATTACCTGGAAATAAAATTATAGGTTTACTTGTATGTTTTTTAATTATTTGCAACCTAAAATTAAATGAATTATCATCTATTGAACTACCGCCAACTAGTATTGCTGAAAAATTACTTTTATCAATTGATTTAACCAGCTCTAAAAGAATTTCATCATTTTTTTTATCTGGATCTATTAATGCTAAACAACCAAAAGAAATTGATTCTAAATAGTCTAATGTTTTATTTATCATTATAATTTTTAAGAAATAAAACTAATTTATCAATGTCATTTTTAGTTCTTTTTTCAGTGAAAGAAAATTTTAGTAATTTGTCACCAATTGAATCAAAAAGTATATTTTCTTTCTCTGCAGCATGCTTGATTTTTTGGGCATCAAATTTTTGTTCAACCGTAAATTCTTTTATGAAGTTTCTATTATCTGAATATAATTTAAAACCATCAATCTTCTTAATTTGATCAGCAGCATATTGGGCTTTATTAAAACATAAATGCATTAGTTTAGGTAATCCATTTTTACCCATTAAAGACATATAAATAACAGCCCTTAATGCTATTAAACCTTGATTTGTACATATATTTGATGTAGCCTTGGATCTTCTAATATGTTGTTCCCTTGTTTGCATAGTCAAAACAAAACCAGATTTCCCATTAGAATCAATGGTTTTACCAACAACCCTACCTGGTAATTTTCGTTTTAATTTATCTTTAATTGCAAATAATCCTAAATAAGGTCCACCATATGATAAATAATTTCCTAAGGTTTGACCCTCTCCTACGTAAATATCAGCATTACATTTACCTGGTGATTTTAAAATAGATAAACATGTGGGATCACTTACTGCTATTAATAAAGCTTTAGATTGATTTAATAATTTTGAATATATATCCCAATTTTCAGTATAACCATAAAAATTTGGTGACTGAATGGCAACACATGCTATGTCATTGAAATCTAAATTCTCAATTTTTTCAAAGTCAGTCATTCCATTTTTTTCAGGTAATTTTATAAATTCTACATCTCTATATTTAAGATATGTTTTTGTGACTTCAATATAATTTGGATTAACTGTATCTGAAATAATTATCTTTTTATTACCAGTGTGAGCTATAGCTAATGAACAAGCTTCAGCTAAAGCAGATGCTCCATCATATAAAGATGCATTAGAAATATCTAAACCAGATAACTCACATATCATTGATTGAAATTCATAAATATACTGTAATGTGCCTTGACTGACTTCTGGTTGATATGGAGTATAAGCAGTGTTAAACTCAGATCTCGAGGCTATAAAATCTATGACTTTAGGAACATAATGATCATAAACACCGCCTCCTGAAAAACAAATATTTTGTGATATATTTGAATTAATAGATTCAATAAACTGTGTTAAATCAAGCTCTGAAATACCATCTTGTAAACCTAAAATACCATCTTTTACTCTTAAATTTTTAGGGATAATTTTTATTAAATCCTCAAAAGTATTAACTCCTAAAGTTCTTAATATTTCATCTTCATCTTTTTTATTCGTAGGTATGTAATGTGTCATTTAATTAATTTCTCATATTCTTTATTTGATAATAAACTTTTATACTCATCTATATTATCTATTTTTAATTTTATAATCCAACCGGAATCATAAGGGTTTTCATTAATATACTCTGGATTATCTTCTAATTGATCATTAATCTCAATAATTTTGCCTTTTAATGGAGAATAAATATCAGCCACCGTTTTGACTGCTTCTAATGTACCAATCGAATCTCTAGGTTCGACATCTATATTTAAATCAGGAAATTCAACAAAAATTATATCACCTAATTCAGATTGAGCAAAATCTGTAATTCCTATAGTTATTATATCGCCATCTAATTTTGCCCATTCATGATCTTCTGTATATTTAATATTTTCAGGTAAATCCATTATTACTCCTATATTTTTAATTCATCAATAAAATTTGTATGTATATTTCCTTTTATATATTCAGGATTTACTAATAAATCTTTTAAAAAAGGAATTGTAGTTTTTATACCTTCAATTACACATTCGTTTAATGCACCAAGCATTCTATTTATTGCTTCTTGCCTTGTAGGTGCGCTTACAATAAGCTTTGCTATCATTGAATCATAATAAGGTGGAACAGTATATCCAGAGTAAATATGTGAATCCACTCTAATTCCATTGCCACCTGGCATATGAAATGAAGTTATTTCACCAGGAGATGGCATAAAAGAATTATAAGGATCTTCAGCATTTATTCTACATTCTATAGCATGACCTCTAAGTTTAATGTTTTTCATAAATTCTGGTAAAGGTATATCATTATGAGATAATATTTGATTTTTAATTAAATCTATATTAAGAACCATTTCTGTTACAGGATGCTCAACCTGTATTCTTGTATTCATCTCCATAAAATAATAATTTAAATCATTATCAACTAAATACTCTATTGTTCCTGCACCTAAATAATCAACAGCTTTACATGCTTTAATTGATGATTCATATAATCTATTTCTTAAATTATCATTCATAATAACACTCGGTGATTCTTCTAAAATTTTTTGGTGCCTTCTTTGAAGACTACATTCTCTCTCACCAAGAGGAATGATATTACCAAAATTATCACAAATAATTTGAATTTCTATGTGTCTTGGTTTATCTAAATATTTTTCAATATAAACATTACTATCACTAAATGCAGCCTCTGCCTCAATCTTTGCCATTTCATATGAATTTTCTAATTCAGATTCATCATTTACTAATCTCATTCCTTTACCACCACCCCCAGATACTGCCTTAATTATAACAGGATATCCAATATCTGTGCATAAAAATTTAGCCTCTTCTAAACTATTAACATTTCCATCACTACCTGGTATGATAGGTACACCAACTTTTTTCATTGTTTCTTTAGCTAATGATTTATTACCCATCATATTTATTATATTAGCATTTGAACCTATAAACTTGATGTTATTTTCTTCGCATATTGAAGCAAATTTTGCATTTTCAGCAAGAAAACCATAACCAGGATGAATTGCATCTGAATTGGTTAATTCAGCTGCAGACAATATTGATGGTATGTTTAAATAACTTTTACTACTTTCATTTGGACCAATACATATTGCTTCATCTGCAAACTTTGTATGCAATGAACATTCATCTACTTTTGAATATACAGCTACAGTTTTTATACCTAATTCTCTGCAAGCTCTAATGATTCTTAAAGCAATTTCACCACGATTAGCTATCAATATTTTTCTTACCATTGTATTATTCAGGTAAAATTTTTATAATTAGTTGATCAAATTCTACAGGACTTCCATTTTCAACACAAATTTCATGCACTGTACCAGTTATATCTGACTCAATATCATTAAAAATTTTCATTGCTTCAATAATGCAAATTACTTGCCCCTTAGAAACTTTATCACCAACATTTACGAATGGTGGATCAGTTGGTTTAGGACTAGAATAAAATGTACCCACCAATGGAGCTTTCATTTCATAAACATTTATATCATCACTAGATTCTGTATTTGAACTAGTTGAAATTTCATCGTTGATTATTTCTGAGCTGGGCTTTTCAATAATAACTTCTTTATCATTATCTTCATAGCTAACATTTTCAGCATCATCTCTAGAAATATTTTCTTTTATGTCATTAGTAACAGATAGCTTCTTTGAAGCTTTAGATAGCCTTATCTTCTGAATGCCCCAAAATGAACTAACCTCAATTTCATCTATTTCAGTATCTTCAATTAAACCAATCAGTGTTTTAATTCGATTTTTTAGCATAAATTAGTTTTTCACTCTTTCAATATATTTTTTTTCTCTCGTATCAATTCTCAATACATCACCTTCTTTAATAAACAAAGGTACATTAATTGTTAAACCACTTTCTAATTTTGCAGGCTTTGTTGCTCCTTGTGCTGTATTACCTTTTTCTCCTGGTTCAGTTTCAACAACAGATAGATTCATATGCAGAGGAATCCTAACTTCAAGTGGTATGTCACCATCAAATAAAATATCTACAGTAGTATTTTCTATAAGAAAATCGTTAATATCTTCTAATGTTACTTTAGGTAAAGATATCTGTTCATAAGTTTCGTTATCCATAAAATAAAAATCATCTCCATCATTATACATAAAGTTATAGTTTCTAACATCAACTCTAACAATCTCTACTTTTTCACCTGCACGAAAAGTCTCTTCAACAACTTGTCCAGTTTTAATATTTTTTAGTTTAGTACGTACAAAAGCCGCACCTTTGCCAGGTTTTACATGTTGAAATTCAACTATTTTCCATAAATTTTCTTTTCTTCTTAAAATAACTCCATTTTTAAAATCTGTTGTTGATGCCATTGATATCCTTTAAGTAATTACTTGTTTTGATTAAAATCTTTTATTGAATTTTTAATAATATTTAATTCATATCTAACACTTGCTTCTAAATCACTGTCTGAATATAATTTTAGAAATTTTGAATAGTATTCTTTGGCTAAAGATAAATTTCCAATATGATTATGATATATATAACCAATCATAAACATAGATTTCTCCCTTAGTTCATCAATATTCTTAAGATTAGTTTTTGTGTTAACATTAACAATAAATCTTTGATTTAAAATTTGTTCAAAATAATAAATAGATTTAGAAAAGTTGGTAGACCTTGATATATAAATTTGTGCTAAATCATAATATGAATTAAGAACTAGATTCTTATTCTTAGAATTATCTATAATATTCTGAAGAAGCATAATTGATTTTGAAATATCTGAATCAAGTATTTTTTGAGATTGAATATATAAAGAATCATAGTTTATAGAATCGAAATTTTTCCATAAGCTACTTTTGTTATAATTAAAATCATAACTACTTTGCATAAAGCAAATAGATAATAAAAGCAAAAATGTATTTTTCATATTTATATTAGCCAAATAGTTAATTAAAAAGTTAATATAAAATATGATATTCTAAACTTAAATAAAACTTTTTTAAGATATAATTATCTATTTTTCATCATCCATAACTTCAAAGTCTGCATCTTCAATATTATCATCATTACTTGAATCATTTTGAGTGTCATTAGAAGCTTTACTTGACGAAGTCCCTGGGTCTGGATTCTGTGAATATATTTTTTGAGATAATTCGGCCCATTTCTTATTTAAATCATCTATAGCAGATTTGAGCTTACCTATATCTGAACCTTCTTTTAAAGATTTGATTTTTTCAACAATATCAAGAACTTCTTTTTTTGAAGGCTCATCAATTTTATCACCTAATTCTTCAATTTGTTTTTCGGTTTGATAAACTAACTGATCGGCATTGTTTCGAACATCAATTTCTTCTCTCTTAGCTTTGTCTTCCTTTGAATTTTCTTCTGCATCTCTTTTCATTTTTTCTATTTCTTCTTCAGATAAACCACTAGAGGCTTCAATTCTAATTGATTGCTCCTTTCCTGTTGCTTTATCTTTAGCTGAAACGTTCAAGATACCATTAGCATCAATATCGAAAGTCACTTCAATTTGAGGTGTTCCTCTTGGTGCTGGAGGAATACCATCAAGATGAAATCGTCCAAGCGTTTTGTTGTCAGCAGCCATTTCCCTTTCACCTTGTAAAATATGAATTTCTACAGATGGTTGATTATCAGCAGCTGTTGAAAATACTTGGCTTTTTTTGGAAGGAATCGTTGTATTTGATTCGATTAATTTTGTAGAAACACTTCCAAGAGTTTCTATACCAAGTGATAAAGGTGTTACGTCTAATAATAATACATCTTCAACATCTCCAGATAAAACTCCACCTTGAATTGCTGCTCCTATAGAAACAACCTCATCTGGATTAACACCCTTACTAGGATCTTTTTTAAATATTTGTTTTACAGTATCTTGAACTATTGGAACTCTTGTAGAACCACCGACTAAAATAACTTCATTAATCTCCTCAGGTTTCAAGTTTGCATCTTTAATGGCTTTTACACAAGGTTTCTCAAGTTTTTTAATAAATGAACTAATTAACTGTTCAAATTTAGCTCTTGTTAAAGAAGTGTTAAAATGTTTAGGCCCTGATGAATCAGCGGTTATAAAAGGTAAATTTATATCTGTCTGCTTTGTTGATGATAATTCACATTTAGCTTTTTCTCCAGCTTCTTTTAGTCTTTGTAGTGCCATAGGATCTTTACTTAAATCAATACCATCGCTTTTTTTAAACTCATCAATTAACCAATTAACGATAGCTTGATCAAAATCATCACCACCTAATGCAGTATCACCGTTTGTTGATTTAACCTCAAAAACACCATCTCCTATTTCTAAGATTGAAATATCAAAAGTACCGCCTCCTAAATCAAAAACAGCAATTTTTTCATCTTTCTTATTATCTAAACCGTAAGCTAAAGCTGCAGCAGTTGGTTCATTTATAATCCTCTTAACATTAAATCCAGCAATTTCTCCAGCATCTTTTGTTGCTTGTCTTTGACTATCATTAAAATATGCAGGCACTGTAATTACTGCATCCTTTACTTCTTCACCAATATATGATTCTGCAGTTTTTTTCAATTTTTGTAAAATCATTGCACTTATTTGAGGAAGAGCATAATCTTTATCATTGGCATTAATTACAACTTCATTGTTTTTACCTTTAGATATCTTATAAGGTAAATCATTATTCTCATTATTAACTTCATCAAATACTCTTCCAATTAATCTTTTAGCAGAATATATAGTATTTGTAGGATTAGTTACAGCTTGTCTCTTAGCTGCTTGACCAACTAAAATATCATTTTTTTCAGTAAATGCAACAATAGATGGAGTTGTTCGTGAACCTTCCTCACTTTGAATAACTGTTGGATTGCCAGCCTCCATAACAGAAACACATGAATTTGTTGTACCTAGATCTATACCTATAATTTTTCCCATAATTAAAACACTTCCTTATTTATTTAATTTATATAATTAATCAGGCAAATTTAGTGCCAATTAATTTGAGACTGTCTTTTTGGCAGATTTTTTCTTTTTTGAAGTAGTTTTTAAAACTTGAGTAAAATGAAATTCACCTTTTGAGGCTTTTACAGTTATTGTTCCTGGAAGATCTTTAAATTTACCACTAATAAATAACTCAGATATAGGGTTTTCTACTAAATCCTGGATATTACGTCTTAAAGGTCTTGCGCCCCATTCTCTATGTTTAGTATCAATTAATAGTAATTCTTTAGCTGTTTTATAAAAGTTTAAATTGTTATTTTTGTTTTTAAGATTCAATCTTAAATCATTAAGTTGCAAATCTATAATCTCATACAGATCATTTTTTTGTAAAGAATTAAAAATTATTATATCATCAATTCTATTTAAAAATTCGGGTTTATAAAATTTTTCTACATAAGACATAATTTCTTTTTTCTTAAGTTTTACATCGCCTTCTTTAAGAAAACCAAAATTAGAAGAATGCAACTTATTGGAACCAAGATTGGAAGTCATAATTATAATTGTATTTCTAAAATCAATGGTTCTTGATAAACTATCTGTAAGTCTTCCATCATCTAAAATTTGAAGAAGAATATTAAAGATATCAGGATGACCTTTTTCAATTTCATCAAACAAAACAACTGAATAAGGATATCTTCTAACTTTTTCAGTTAATAAACCACCTTCCTCATAACCTACATATCCTGGAGGAGCACCAACTAATCTTGAAATATTGTATCTTTCCATATATTCAGACATATCAATTCTTATAAAAGATTGACTGTCAGTAAATAGATACTTTGATAATACTTTTGCTAACTCAGTTTTACCTACTCCAGTTGGACCTAAAAACATAAATGAACCAATAGGTTTTGATGGGTTTTTCATACCAGCTCTAGCTCTCAAAATTGCTTTTGATAATTTATTGATAGCTTTACTTTGACCTTTTATACTATTTTTTAAAACATTTTTCATATTTAACAACTTATCTGTTTCAGATTCTGCTACTTTAGACAAAGGTATACCAGTAATTAGAGATACTACGCTAACAACATCTTCTTCATTTATTTTAATCCAATTTGAAGAATCATTATTATCACTCTGATCTGATTGTATTTTTTTTAATCTTTGAGTTAGTTTTCTTTCTTTATCTCTTAAATCTGCTGCTTTTTCAAATTGTTGTGTAGCTATAACAAGCTCTTTTTGTTTTATAATTCCTTTAATTTTATTCTCTAGTTTTAATATTGAATCAGGTATTTTAATATTATTAATACTTATTGTTGCTCCAACTTCATCCAAAACATCGATTGCTTTATCAGGCAAAAACTTATCAGTTATATATCTTTCGCTAAAATTTACACATGCATTTATAGCTTCATTAGAATAAAGTACATGATGATGAGATTCATATTTTGACTTGATACCATTCAAAATTTCTACAGTATCACTTATGCTTGGCGGATTAACAATTATTTTTTGAAATCTTCTTTCAAGTGCACCATCCTTTTCAATATATTGTCTATATTCATTAAGAGTGGTTGCACCAATAATCTGTATTTCTCCTCTAGCTAAACCAGGTTTAAATAAATTTGCTGCATCAAGTGAACCTGTGGCACTTCCAGCACCTACTAAGGTGTGTAATTCATCAATAAAAATAATTATGTTACTAGCATTCTCTAATTCTAACATTAGAGCTTTCATTCGTTCTTCAAATTGCCCTCTATACTTTGTTCCTGCTATTAAACCAGCTAAATCTAAAGCATAAACTTTTTGACCCCATAAAACTCTAGGAACTTTTTTAGCAACAATTCTAAGTGCTAATCCTTCTACAATTGCAGTTTTGCCTACACCTGGCTCACCAATTAAAACAGGATTGTTTTTTTTCCTTCTTGATAGAATTTGTGATAATCTTTCAATTTCATCTAATCTACCAATAACTGGATCTAATGTACCGTTTTTTGCCATTTCGGTTATGTTTCTAGAATATGACTCAAGTGTTGGAAATGCATTTTTTTTGTTAGATTTAACCTTTTCGTTTGCAGTTAATTTTGGAACAAAGGATAAAGCTAAATTGTAATTAACAGAAAATTTTTGAAATAATGAATTAATTATATTATTATTATGTTTAAGAACAGCTAAAAATAAGTGTCTATCTTCAACCTTTTTATAACCTAATTTTTTTACTTCATCAATAGAATTTCTTAAAACAATATCAGAATCTTTAGATAAAGGCAAATGAGAACTTGAATAAGTTTTATAAGTTTCATTACTATCTGAATAAATAATTTTATTTAAATCATTTTTAAAGTCAGATATATCACATCCTATTGAAATTAAAATCTTGTAAACATTAGAATTATTTCTAAATACTAAAGCATACAATAAATGACTAAGATCTACATACTTACTATGAGAGTTTAATGCTTGCTCCTTAGCATTTTTAAGTATTTCTTGAATTTCTCTTGAATAATTGCTACTGTTCATAATAATTTATTTTACCCCTTGACAAGTTAAGGATATTATTTGATATTTTAGAAACATTATTATCATGAGTTGCAATTAATAATGAAGTATTAAATTCTTTTGCTATTTCTTTAAATAAATTGAAAATTAATTCTTTATTATATTCATCAATACTTCCAGTAGGTTCGTCAGCTAAAATAAGTTTTGGCTTATTAATTACTGCCCTTAAAATTGATACCCTTTGTTTCTCTCCTCCTGATAATAAATTAGGATATTTTTTTTCTATATGAATTAAGTTAAATTTTTTTAAAATTTCTTTTGAATTTTTATATGCTAATTCTTTTGATTTTCCACTAATCATTTGAGGAAGCATAATATTTTCAACAATATTAAATTCATTAATTAAGTTATTTTCTTGAAAAACTATGCCTAAATGATTTTTTCTTAATCTATGAAAATCATTTCTTTCATTTAATAATTTATTATTGAATTTTATAGTGCCAGAATCAAATTCAATAAGACCAGATATAATATTTAGTAGAGTCGTCTTACCACTTCCAGAAGCTCCATATATTGATACAATTTCACCTTTTTGAATAGAAAATGAAAGGTTATTTAAAATTAAATAATTATTTTTATTTTCATTAAAATTTTTACATAAATTTTTTACTTCTAAAATCATTTAAACTCTTTTTCTTATCGAATCAATTATATTTAATTTATTTATTTTTTGCAATGGGTAAATTGTTGATATAAGAATTATGGTTACAATTATTAAAATAATCGAAATTTTTACCCATGGAAATAATTTTAAATCAAAGCTAAAATATATGTTAGGATCAAATATGATACTTAATAACTCATAATTTTCATCCATATAAAGTGTGAACTCGTATGCAATTAATGATATTAGAATAGCTAAAATAGTTGTAATAATTGAGTTAAATAAATATGCTAGTTTTACATCTTTTTTACTAAAACCAATAGATTGTAATAATCCAATAGAATGAACATTACTTATTATAGAAGAAATATTAAATCCTACCATCATTATTGAAGAAATAGAAACAATTATAAGTCCAAATAATCCATAAAATAATTTTTCAAAATTAATTGCAAAAAATAAATCATCAAAAGCGTGATTATTTTCTAAAATTTTGATTCCATAATTATAGTTTTTAATAATATAATTGTAATCATTTTTTGATAATGAACTATTTAAATTAATTGTAGAGTAAATATTATTTTTAAAAAGTATTGAATCATAATTAATAAAAATTGAATTATCATATCTTGATAAATTAGTTTTTAATATATTTGTAACTTTTAAATTTTTATTTGGGTATGAATAAAAATTATTAAAATCTAAAACTGAAATTAAGTTTAAACTATCATTTACATTTATATTCAAATCAAATGATTTATTAATACCAAAATAACAAAAACTATCTTTATGTGAGGTATCTAAAAAATCATACAAAAAATAAGGTTTTATATTGGATTTATTTAAATTTGATATTCCAAATACCTTAGCTACACCACTAGTAAAGTTATTTTCAATAAATAAATATCTTTCCTCTAAAATATTATATATGTAATTATTTGAATGAAGAAACGAGATTAAATCATCGTATTTTTTTTCACCATTTAATGAAAATTCTTTTTTATTAACTTTGATTGAATTTTCTCTTTCAATTATACTAGTTACTTTTGATATTTCATGAGCAAATCCATCCATTATTGCAAAAGATAAAAACATTACATAAGAGCCGATGATTATTGTAATAAAAGGTAAAAGAAATGATGATTTAATTTTTTTTTCCTTACCATCGTAAATGAAATACTTTATAAACAGTTTAATCATATTGCTTTAAATACTTTTTATTAAAATATAATGATATTATTATTGTGGTAATCATTAGAAATAAAGGATACTTTACTAAATACAATATATTAAAATCTGCAGGAATAAAATCCATCTGAAAGACTCGTTCAGATGGTAACTTAATTAATTTAAACTTATTTTGAATATAAATAAAAAGTATTGAAATTAAAGAACCAAGAAATATAGATATTAATGTAATGTAAGAACTCAATGCAACAATCAATAATTTAATATTACTATAACTCACACCTAATAAATTTAACAATTTTAAATCATGTTTTTTTTCAAATGTAAAATTAGATATTAATGATGATAAACTATATACGGATAAAAACATAATAAAGAACATTAATAACTTGATTGGAGCATCAAAAGTATTCAAAAATATTAACATATAATTTGAGTCCCAATAATTAATTTTGTATAATCTATAATCAAGATTGTATTTTTCTAATTGTTTTTGATTTTTGTCCCCAATAATTTTTGAAAAATAAACTCCATTATTATTAAAACTTAAAGATTCTATAGGAGCAAATATTAAAAAATCATCAAATACAGTGTTTGTTAAAAATAAATTTTTAATTATGTATTTTTTGGATTGAAAGTTTTTTGATTTTTCATCTAAAAAAAGAAGATTAATAGTATCATTAATTTCTTTTTTAATCTTGTTTGACAAATGTTTGCTAATAATAATATCTGAATCTTTAAAAGTGTATTTTTCATTTACAAAATATTCAGCTATTGGTGAATTCCTTAAGTAGGTTGAATCTAAACCTCTTAAATAAAAACCCTCTCTTTGATTATAGTTTTCATTTGAGCTACCATTTAATATATTTTTAACAAAAATTATTCCAGTACGCTCAATTAATGGAGAAAAAAATAGTAAACTATCATTTAATTTATGACTTATAGCAATATATTCATCAATTGAAAAATTAGAATCATTATGTTTAGTAATTTCAAAGCTGAAATTTAACGAGCTTATTTTTTTATTTATTTCGTTTTTATAGCCTGATGTTAAAGAGTCAGATATAATTGTTGAAAAAAGAGCAAATGATATTAAGAAAATTGATAAATAATAATTAAAAGATAAAAAACCCCTTTTTGTTTGAAATTTTTTAAATCTGGAAAAAATAAATAAAAAAGCAGACATTATTTATTTTTTAAAGATGGAAATAAAATAATATCCTTAATTGAATCTATACCTAAAAGGAGCATTATTAGTCTATCTATTCCAATACCTATTCCCCCTGTAGGAGGCATCCCAACTTCCATAGATTCAATAAAATCAATATCCATCTGATGAGCTTCATCATCTCCTTTTTTATGAAGGTCTAACTGATCTTGAAATCTTTTTTTCTGATCAATAGGATCATTAAGTTCAGAAAATGCATTTGCAAACTCCATTCCAGCAATAAATAATTCAAAACGCTCAGCTAACTTATCATTATCTCTATGAACCTTGGCAAGCGGAGATATAGATTTAGGGTAATCATAAACAAAAGTTGGCTGAATTAGTTTAGGTTCAACTAAAGATGAAAACAATTTATCAAAAAGTTGACCAAAATTAAATGTACTATCAACATCTAATTTATGCTTTTTACAAATTTTAAATAAATCTTTATCTGAAACAGATAAAATATCACATCCAATTTCATTACTCATTAAATCATTCATTGAAACTTTAGTAAATTTTTTATTCAAATATATAGTTTGATTCATAAAATCTACATTTGTTATATTAAACTTAGCTGCTAAACTTTTAATAAGATTTTCACAAAGCAACATCATATCATTAACATCTGCATATGATTGATATAATTCAAGCATTGTAAATTCTGGATTATGAGTTCTATCAATACCTTCATTTCTAAAATTTTTTCCAATCTCATAAATTTTTTCAAATCCACCAATAATTAATCTTTTTAGATATAATTCTTCAGCAATTCTTAAATAAAAATCTTGACCTAGGCTATTGTGATGAGTTATAAATGGTCTAGCAGATGCTCCTCCATGTAAATTTTGTAAAATAGGTGTTTCTACTTCCATAAAGCCTTGGTCATTTAAATTTTTTCTAATTTCAAAAATTATTTCAGATCTCATTTTAAATATTTTTTTGGATGAATTGTTAACTATTAAATCTAAATGCCTATTTCGATATTTATTTTCTTTATCATCAAATGCATAAAATGCTTTGTCATCCTTTTCTTTTAGATTCGGGAGAGGTCTAATATTTTTCGATAATAAAGTTAAACTATTAACATTAATAGATAATTGGTTAGTTCGTGTTCTAAATAATTTTCCATCAATACCAACTATATCACCAATATCTAATTTTTTTACAATTGTATTATATTTCGAGATTCCAATAGTATCATTTTTGATATATAGTTGAATTTTATCAAATTCGTCTTGAATATTCATAAATGCAGCTTTACCCATGCTTCTCATAGATATAATTCTTCCTGCCGTAGTTATATTTTTTTCATTTAATTTTTCTTCATTTTTATTAATAAAATCAATATTTAAGTCTTTTTTAAATTTGTACGGATATGGATTAATATCATCACTTTTAAATTCATCAATTTTTTTTATTCTAAAGTCAATAATTTGATTTAAACTTTTGTGTTCATTATTATCCATTATCTTCTCCAATATTTGTTAATAAATACGACTTTATGAAACTATCAATTTCACCATCCATAACTGAATTGGTATTACTTGTTTCAGTTTTCGTTCTATGATCTTTCACTAAATTATAAGGATGAAATATATAAGATCGAATCTGGCTACCCCATGAAATATCTTTTTTATTATCATGTTTTTCATTCGAATTTTTATCTAATTCATCAAGTTTAAGCTTATATAATTTACTCTTTAATAGCTGCATAGCTATATTTTTATTTTTTAATTGACTTCTTTGATTTTGACATTGTACGGTTATACCAGTTTCCAAATGAGTTATCCTAACTGCTGAATCGGTTTTATTGACATGCTGACCACCAGCACCACTTGCTCTATATGTATCTATTCTTATTTCATTATCATTTATATTAATTTCAATGTCATTATCAATTATAGGATAAACAAAAACAGAAGCAAAAGATGTATGTCTTCTTGAATTGCTATCAAATGGAGAAATTCTAACCAATCTATGAACACCCATCTCAGATTTTAAGAGTCCATATGCATATTCTCCTTTTACCTCAATAATAGCATCTTTAATTCCAGCTTCATCACCTGTTTGATACTCAATTAATCTTTCCGAAAAATTTTTTATTTTTATCCACTTGTTATACATACGAAATAGCATACTGGCCCAATCTTGTGATTCTACACCACCAGCTCCAGGATGAATTTGAATTATTGCGTCTCTAAAATCATCTTTTCCATTTAAGGTTTTTTTAATCTCTAAATCATCTAATAATTTTTGAAAAATTTTAATAATTTCAATTGATTCACTATCAATTTTCTCATTTAGGTCAGCCAATTCATTAGATAAATTTAAGCTTTCAAAGCTATCTTCTATCTTTGCATAAAAATTTAAATCATACTCTATTCTTGAAATTTGCTTTAAGATATTGGAAGCTTTATCCTTATTGTTCCAAAAATCTTCTTTAAGTGTAAGATTTTTAAGTTTTTCTAAATCTTGTTTTACTTCTTTAAGATTTAAATATTTATTTATATCTAAATATCTTTTAGATAAATTATTATATAAATCTTTGAAATCTAAAAATTCCATTATTAAACCTTATTTAATACTCTATCTATTAGTGAAAATACATCAATCGATTTTTTTACATCATGAACTCTTAAAATATCAGCTCCATTATTAATAGCAATAGAACCAATTGATAAAGATGAGTCTAATCTATCTTTTGGTTTATTGTTGTTTATTGAAAGGAATGACTTTCTTGAAATTCCTACTAATAAAGGTAAATTAAATTTTTTGAAGATACTTAATTTTCTAATAATTAAATCGTTATCAGATACAGTTTTACCAAAACCAATGCCAGGATCTAAAATAATATTATCTAATTTTATTCCATATTTAATACATTTATTTATTCTTTTATCAAAAAAGTTCAATAAATCTTCAATAATATTATCATACTTTGGATTGTCTTGCATATTAGTGGGGTTACCTTGCATATGCATTATAATAATTGGTACATTTTTTTCTGAGACAAGATTCAATAAATCATTAGAATTTCCTCCCGTAATATCATTTACTAAATTAAAACCATTATTTAAAGCAAATTCAGCAACTTCTGGTTTATAAGTATCAATAGAGTAAAAATGCTTATTTTCTTTTATTATAGGTATCACTTTTTTTAAACGATTAATTTCATCATTAAAATTAATTCTATTTGAACCTGGTCTTGATGACTCTGCACCTATATCAATAATATCAGATAAAATTAATTCTTTAAATTTTTTGGATAAGTAATTTGAATCAATACTATGAGAACCGTCATAAAAAGAATCAGGAGTAATATTTAATATTCCCATAATTAGGGTCTTTGAAGATGAATTCAGAAAATCACTAAACATATATTGGATAATTTAATTAATATTATGTCAATTAGACTTAGTTCTTCGACTACGCTTTACAGTTTCATCATTGTGTCTATCTAATTTTTCTTCCAATATTTCACCATTAAGAATTTTTTTAAGCTGTTTAGAATCAATTGACTCATAAAGCAAAAGAGCGTTAGCTAAGTCATGAAGTTGTTTCTCTCTTTTTTTAAGCAATTTATCAGCATTATTTTCTGCTTTTAAAATAAAATCTTTAATTTCAGCATCAATGATTTGACTGATACCTTCACCATGATTTTTAGGTCTTGAAATCTCTCTACCTAAAAACATTTCATCATCATTAGCACCAAATGTCACAGGGCCAATTTTATCGCTCATACCCCATTCAGATATCATTTTTCTTGCGATATTTGTTGCAACTTCTATATCATTACCAGCGCCGGAACTAGTATCATTAAAAATAAGTTTTTCTGCACATCTTCCACCCATAAGTACATCTAATTTTGCCAAAAGATAAGATTTAGAGTAATTATGCTTATCGTGCTCAGGTAATTGAGCTGTAACACCTAATGCCATTCCTCTTGGAACAATGGTTACTTTGTGTACTGGATCTGTATTTTTAGTGTAATAAGCTACCAAAGTGTGGCCAGCTTCATGATATGCTGTAATTTTTTTCTCATCATCTGTTAAAACCATACTTTTTCTTTCAACACCCATTAAAACTTTATCTTTTGCTTCTTCGAATTCTAACATAGAAACAATTTTCTTACCCTTCCTTGCAGCTAAGAGTGCAGATTCATTTGCTAAATTCTCTAAATCAGCACCAACCAAACCAGGAGTACCTTTAGCAATGGTGAGAAAGTCTACATCCTTATCTAATGGAATTTTTTTTGTATGAATTTTTAGTATAGCTTCTCTACCTTCAAGAGTTGGAGTATCAACAATGATTTGCCTATCAAATCTTCCAGGCCTTAACAATGCTTTATCTAATACATCAGGACGATTAGTAGCAGCTAGCAAAATAACTGAATCTCTGTTATCAAAACCATCCATCTCAACTAAAATTTGATTAAGAGTTTGCTCTCTCTCATCATGTCCACCGCCTAAACCCGCACCTCTGTGTCTACCTACAGCATCAATTTCATCAACAAATATAATACTTGGAGCAAATTTTTTAGCTTGAGAAAATAAATCTCTAACTCTACTAGCACCAACACCAACAAACATTTCAACAAATTCAGCGCCACTAATAGTGAAAAAAGGGACATTTGCTTCACCAGAAACTGCCCTAGCTAACAAGGTTTTTCCAGTACCAGGTGATCCAAGCAAAAGAGCACCTCTAGGAATTTTTGCACCAATATCAGTAAACTTTTTTGGACTCTTTAAAAATTCGACAATTTCTTGTAACTCAATTTTGGCCTCTTCACAACCAGCGACATCTTTAAAAGTTGTTTTAAGCATTTCAGGACTTACCATTTTAGCTTTACTTTTAATAAAATTAAAAATACCACCTTGTCCACCGCCTCCGCCTTGCATTCTTCTGGTCATATAAAACCAGAAAAATATGATGAGTAACCATGGTGCAATATTTAAAATTACATCAATTAAGCCAATACCTCTTTGTGGCTCAATATCAATTTTAGCTCCGTATTTAATCCAATCTTCTTTTTCAGATTCATCTAAACCAGTCCAATACTTTTTAAAATCATTTTCTTCTTTTAATGTAAAAACTATTTTGTCATCTTGACCATATGTTATTTTATCTATGTTACCGTTCTGCAAATAATCTCTGTAATCATTATAGCCTACTTCAACATTATTTATAGAACTAGGCATTAATTGAATCAAGAAAAAGGAGGCCATGACTATTACAAGCCATACACTTAAATTATTTCCAAGTTTAAATTTAATTTTTTTATTTTTCTTATTTTTACTCATAATTTTCTATTTTTGCACGAAATGCACGTTTAAATTTAATATTTATTCTTAAAACAAAAAAGTTTTTATTATAAACTAGCTATAAATATATAAAAAATTAATTATCTAACATATAATAAATACTTGAAAGACCTCTGAATTTGTATTCATAATCCATTCCATAACCTATAACAAACAAATCATCAATTTTGAAACCAAACCAATCAATATTATGTGAATATTTGTATTTACTTTCTTTAAAAAGTAAAGATAAAATTTTAATATCCTTGCATCCAAGTAAATTTAGATGCTTTTTTAAAAAATTAATTGTTGTTCCTGTATCAACAATATCTTCGATAATTAAAATATTTTTTCCAGACACTATTTTATCAATATTTCCATTAAATTTTACCTTACCAAGACTCTCAGTACCACCTTCATAAGAAGATAATTTTATATGATTTAATTTGAATGTAAAATTGAATTGCTGAATAATTTCTGATGTAAGCATTATTGAACCATCTAAAATACTAAGAATCACCACATCATCATTTTTATAGTAACTATTAATTTTTTTTGATAATTGATTAATTTTATCTTTTATTTCTTTTTCTTCAATTAAGATATCAAATTTTTTATTTTTGTAAGAAATCATAGTAAACTGTTCCAAACAATTAATATTTTATCTTTTTCATCTATTTCAATATTAGTTTTAATCAAGTTAGGTATCCAAATTATTTCATTATTATATTTGATAATTGGATAATATCTTTTTTCAAAAATAGATACTTTATTATTAATAAATACATCGCTAACTTTTCTTGATATGCCTCTATCATCAATACATTTATCTCCATACCTCCAAAAATCTAACTTAATATTTTTAAGCATTTCTTTAGTTACATATAAATGATCTGGTCGTTTAATAATTGGACTTTGAGATAAACAAACACTAAGATTTCCAATTTTTAAAAAATGGTTCCCAATTTTGTTAATGTCTGCACTTTTATTTAAAGTACTATTGAAAACATATATATGTTTCGTACTTTTGCAAATTTTTATATCATCTTTAAAATTAAAAAATTTGTGCTTTTTATCTGCATATAAAAAATCTCTTAAATTAAGCCAAAATTTTGACGAATAACCACAATTATAATTAAAGTTATTTTTAATAATTTGTTTAAAAAAAAGTATTAAAAAATCATCATTATTATTTAATAATTTTTTTTTGTTAATAATTATTAACTCATTTTTTTTACAAAAATTTATAATTTCCTTTATTTTTATTTCTAAATCTTCAGATAAAGATTTCATTTTTAAATTATTTTGTTTGCCAATATTTAAATAGAAATTTCGAAATTTCGAATCTTTTTTGTTTTTAATGGTATTTCTAATTTTATTTCTTAGAAAAGATAAATCATTGTTTGTGGGATCATCAATAAAATAAATATTTTTTGATTTTGCATATTCAATAATTTGATTTTTAGCAATCTTTAGCATAGGTCTAATTAAGCAAACATTAAAATCATTTTTAGAATACCAATCAATAAAAGATTTTTCTCTTATACCAATTTTTGATATCCATGAAGAATTTAAAAGCTCTTCATGCATATATACTGTTTCGATTTGATCATCCTCATGATGAGCTGTTAATACATATTTTATATTATGATTTTCACATATATTTTTTATTTTTTTATATCTAAAATCTCGTGCACTTGATTCAAAATTTTTATTTTTAAATATTTTTTTTGAATTAATTGATTCAGTAAAAATTTTAAGATTATTTTTATTTGATATACTCTTACATAAATTCAACATTTCAATTGATTTATTATGCATATTATAGTTTGTGTGAAAAAGAAATAAACGGTAATTATATTTTTGTTGATTTCTATTTAATACATCAAATAATACTAAACTATCAATACCTCCAGATATTGAAAGCAATATTTTCTCATTATCTAGAGATGAACCTGTATTGGCTAATAAATTGTGAAATAATTTATTTTCAAATTCATTAGACTTCATCAAAGAAATATGGTTTTAAACATTGAAGTTTATCTTCATAGGAATTTGGATATAAAAACCATTCAGTAATAGCAATAGAACTTAATAATGAGTTACCATCTTGAGGAGTAAAACAATAACCTAGAATTTCATTACCATTTCTTACACATAAAGATGGCTTAGCAACAACAGTTTGATTAAGTATTCTGCCATAATGACCATAATCTCGACCAAAAGAAAAAACTTCATTTGAGCTTATTTTGTTTGTAACAGCAATTCTATCATTCTGATCTAATCTTTCGATAACTTCTTCGAGTGTAATTTTATTTTTAACTTTTAGATGAAAATAAAGAATATGCATATATTGAGAATTAATTTTCATTGCTGAAGAAAATAAATCTAACTTAAGACCTAAAGTTTTAAAAAGTTCTGCTGCATCTCTAGCATGATGTGTTCCATAAATTCCATCTTTATGAGAGCCTACTTGAGGAGCTGGAATAAAATTTTTAGCTTGACTAACATCATTTGCACGTCTAATTAAATTAAATCGACCATCTATTAAATTTTCAGGATCATCTTTTAAAGCTAATTCATCAGTTATAACAGATAAATTATGTGTATTACATGATACTACATGAATAAATTTGTCTTCTCCAACAACCAAAGCATCATCGTTTACGCCTCTAGCATACATTTTGCCAAAACCAAATTCTGATCCTTGCGCTACAAAACCAAGAGTATCATTCATATATTTTTCATAATATTGATGTTTATTTTTATGCCCATAACCTGAAGGAGTACAATCTATCACTACTGAGGCTCTACTTATAGCTTCTTCAGTAGAAAATTCAGGCTTCATTCCAATATCATTAAATCCAGAAAACTTTTCTTTGTTTGTACTTAGCCTAGCACCTCTTTTAAGTAAATTTGTAACTTTAGACCTATCATGAATTAATGGAGTATTTTTATGAAATGTTACTTCATCAATTCCTAAATCATCTTTAAAATCACATAAAAGTCCAATTAATGGTTCTCCAATAGTGCCTGTTCCAACTACATGTACAATCTTACGTGCCATTTTTTACTCCTTTGTTAAGTATTCAACTTCATTAATTAAAAATAATTTTAGTTTATCAAAATTATGTTTTTTATAATATCTTAATTGCTCGTCACATTCAGTGCCATGCTTTAGAATGTGCTCTAATCTTTCTTTGATATTATCTTCAAAAATATCTAAGGAATCTTTACAATAATCATACATATATTCAATAAAATCATATAAGGTGAAATTTTTATCAGTAACTTCATCATATATAATGGCATCCATATCAAATCTAGAAGCTTTCCATAAAGAATCATTTAGATATTCAACAGATAGATTATTTGTATATTTTGTTTTTTCAAAATCAGTATATGCTTTGTGGACTAGAGCTCTAGATAGACAAGTTAACATATGAACATTCTTTAATGACCTTTGAGAATCACACACTCTAAATTCTAGTGTATTATAATCAAGATGAGGTCTAATTTTCCACCAAATATGCCTCATTTTTTCTATAGATTTAATTTCCATTAACTTATTTGTATAATTAAGATATTCATCTAATGTATTAAAGGATTTAGGTATATTTGTTCTTGGAAAAGCACCAAATTGCATAGTTCGTGATGACCTCATTCCAGTATTAACACTATCAAAAAAAGGTGAATTTGTTGATAAAGCTAAAAGTGGTGCAATCCATCTTCTCATAGAATTCATTATAATTGTAACTTTGTTAAAATCAGGTATACCAATATGGAAATGTGTTGAAAATGTCATATTCCTACTTGCATAATAATGCAATTGATTCGAAACCCATCTGTAAGATTCATTTTCAATAAATTTCTGTTTATCTGGCGATGCCGTAGGATGAGTTCCACTGACACCTAAAGTAAAATTATTTGATTTACCAAAATTATTTATTTTACTTCTTAAATATGAAAGCTCTTTTATAGCTGAATTTATATCAGTATGAATTGATGTATTTGCTTCTATTTCGGACTCAATCAGTTCATAAGAAAACCTTTTTGAGTCTTTAAATTCATTCATAATCAATGATGCTTTATCAACTAAATCTCCAGTCCGAGGATCACATATCATGTATTCCTCTTCGATTCCTACTGTAAATTTATCTAATTTAGGATTCATATTAAAAAATTGCTTTTTCTGTCCATTCACCAAAAACTTTTTTCATACTATTAACTATTTCTTCAAGTGTAGCATATGATTCAACTGCATCAATAATTAAAGGAACTAAATTCTTTTTAGTATGACATGCTTTCTCTATTTTGGATAGTTTATCTAAAACTAAATTATTATCTCTATCATTTTTGACTTTAACTAACCTCTGATTCTGCTCACTTTCAACTTCTTTTCTTATTTCAAGTATTGGAACTTCAATTTCTTCGTTTTCCTTTATAAAATCTGTCATACCAACTATTAATCTATCATTATTTTCTACTTTTCTTTGATATTCTGATGATGCATCAGAAATTTCTTTTTGTAAATAACCAGATTCGATACATTCGATAACTCCACCCATTTTGTCTATCTTATCAAAATAGTCTAAAGCATCTTTCTCTATTGAGTCAGTTAATTCTTCAACATACCATGACCCACCAAGCGGGTCAATTACATTAGTTACTCCAGTTTCATAAGCTATTAATTGTTGTGTCCTCAATGCTATTTCAGCTGCTTTTTCAGATGGTAATGCTAATGTTTCATCCATTGAATTTGTATGCAATGACTGTGTTCCTCCAATAACACCTGCGAGTGCTTGAAAAGCAGTCCTTGCAATATTAATTTCTGGTTGCTGAGCTGTTAGTGAAAAACCAGCTGTTTGAGTATGAAATCTAAGCATTAATGATTTATCTTTTTTTGCTTTATATTTAGTCTTCATGATTTTAGCCCAAATTCTTCTGGCAGCTCTATATTTTGCAATTTCTTCAAAAAAATCTAAATGGGAGTTGAAAAAGAAAGATAATCTAGGTGCAAAGTCATCAACATCTAAGCCCGCATTGATTGCATTTTCTACATAAGTAAAACCATTTGCAAGCGTAAAAGCAAGTTCTTGGGCAGCAGTCGAACCTGCTTCCCTAATATGGTAACCAGAAATAGAAATAGTATTATAAAGAGGCATCTCTGCATTACAATAAGACATCATGTCAGTAATTATTCTAACAGATTCCTTAGGAGGGTATATCCATTCTTTTTGAGCTATATATTCCTTAAGAATATCATTCTGAAGTGTTCCTCTTAAATCTTTTATTTCAACACCTTGTTTTTTTGCTACAGCAACGTAAAAAGCAAAAATAATAACTGCCGGACCATTTATAGTCATAGAAACGCTAACTTTTGATAAATCAATACCATCAAATAGTATTTCCATATCTTTTAAATTTGAAATTGATACACCACAGTGACCGACTTCACCTAATGAAATTTCATTATTTGGATCATATCCCATTAATGTAGGCATATCAAAAGCAACTGATAAACCTGTTTGACCATTTTTTAATAAAAATTTAAACCGCTCATTAGTTTCTTTTGGACTCCCAAAGCCTGCAAACTGTCTCATAGTCCATAATTTTCCTCTGTATAGATTTGGATGAATTCCACGAGTGTATGGGTATTGTCCAGGAAAACCTAATTTATTATAATAATCATCGTCTAAACATTGTGGCAAATAAAGCAATTTATTCTGTTTGCCTGAAACAGTATCAAAATTATAATCTCTTACTTTGCTAGCAGATACTTTTTCTTCCCAGAGCTTTTTCTTATCTATTTTTTTCATATTTTGTATAATTTTCTATAACATCTATTATTTTATTTTCGTTTAAATTCACAATATCAAGTAATTCTTGCCTAGTACCATGCTCGACAAAGTTATCACTAATACCTAAATTATGAATTTTAATTTTACTATTATTATTATTATTATTATTATTATTATAAAAACTTAAAACTGATGTACCGAAACCACCTTTAACAGTACCCTCTTCAATCGTGATTACAAAATTATGTTTTTCTTTTAGATTTAATAACATTTTTTCATCTAAAGGTTTAATAAATCTACAATTTACAACTGTTGGAGTAAAGTTAAATTTTTCTTTAATTTTAACAACTGATTTAGATGCTGTTTCAACCATACTTCCAACACTAAGAATGGCAACTTTTTCACCTTTAATAATTTTCTGCCAAGAACCTATATCTAAAACTTTCTTCTCTTCATTAAAATCATATACTAAAGAATTAGATTTTGGATATCTAATACAAAATGGTTTATTGCATTCAAGAGCTGTTAATAATAAACTCTCTAATTCATTTCCATCTTTTGGAGCTGCAACAATTATTCCAGGTAAATTAATCATCATTGAGATATCAAAAACACCATGATGGGTTGGACCATCGGGACCTACTAGACCTGACCTATCTAAACAAAAAATAACAGGTAATTTTTGCAATAAAATATCATGTAGAACTTGATCGTAAGCTCTTTGAAAAAAAGTTGAATATAAGACTACTAGAGGTTTTTTACCTGCTGCTGCTAAACCAGCAGCGTAAGTAACCGCATGCTCCTCTGCAATACCAACATCAATATATTTATCTGGATTATCCTTTGCAAATATACCTAAACCAGTACCAATACCCATTGCTGCAGTAATACAAACTAAATCTTTGTAATTTTGCGAATATTTATTCAAAGATATTCCAAATACTTTTGAATAGTCTGGCACTTCATTATTTGTTTTCGATTTATTATTTTTTCCAGATAAACTATAATATTTAATGGAGTCTTCTTCGCTCACAGAAATTCTTTTTCCTTTTTTTGTATAAATATGGACTAATACTGGTGAATTCATTTCTTTTACTGTTTTAAAAGTTCTAATTAAATCTTTTAAATTATGACCATCAATAGGCCCAATATATCTAAGACCTAAATCTTCAAATAAACCTCCAGGTGTCAAAGAAGCCTTTAAACCTTTTTCTGATTTTTTAATAAAATATCTAACTGTATTTGAAAAAAATGGAATCATACCAGAAAATTTCCAAATTTTACTTCTAAGCTTATTATAAGTTTTATTTGTTGTGATTAATGTTAAATATTTCGATAATGCTCCAACACTTTTTGAGATTGATAAACTATTATCGTTTAGTATAACTGTTAATTGTGTTTTATGAAAACCTAAATTATTAATACCTTCATATGCCATTCCACCTGTCATCGCTCCATCACCAATAACAGCCAATACTTTTGAATCGCTTTTATCTTTATCTCTTGCATGAGCAAAACCCAATGCTGCAGAAATAGAGGTGCTAGAATGCCCAGCACCAAACAAATCATGCTCACTTTCATCAATTTTTAAAAATCCGCTAAGACCATCTTTTTGTCTTAAAGTGTTAAATTTATTTTTTCTACCTGTTAATATTTTATGAGGATAAGCTTGATGACCTACATCCCATATTATTTTATCTTTGGGTGTGTCGTAGACATAATGTAATGCAACTGTTAACTCAATAACTCCCAATGGAGATGAATAATGACCCCCTTTATCTTTTATTGTAGTATCAATAAGATTAGCTATATCATCACATAACTCATTTAACTCCTTAAGATTTAATTTTTTTAGGTCCTTTGGAAATTGTATTTTATCTAATATTGACATTTTAATTACTTATTAATTTAAAAAAATACTCGTAAACTGAGTTATCTGATGAATATTCAATGTGAAAAGAACACGCAAGATGCCTTCCATCAGTCAAAATAACTGGAGAATCATTGTAATAGGATAGGCAGTTTAATTGTTTAGAGTGATATGTTACTTTAGGAGCTCTAATAAAAGTTCCTGTGAAAGATTTTTCAGACAATGTGGTTTCTAAGCTATCATTAAAAGAAAAAATTTGTCTTCCCCACCCATTTCTTAAAACTTCAAAATCCATTATTGATAGTGTCTCTAAATTTTTGTAACCTTGTGTTTTTGATAGTAAAATCATACCAGCACAGGTTCCTAAAAAGTTTATTTTATCTTTTATACTTAATAAAGCTGAACGCAAATCTTTATAATCTAACATTTTCGACATAGTAGTTGACTCACCACCAGGAATTATTAACCCATCACATTTATATAATTCATACTTATTTTTAACTTTAAAGGCATTAACATCATAAGATTTTAATTTTTTTATATGTTCGTTAAAATTACCTTGAAGTGATAATACTCCAATATTCAACTACCAACCTCTTTCTTGAAACCTTTGTTCTGCAGGAATTTCTGATATATCTAAACCTTTCATAGCACCTTTTAAACCTTCTGAAACTTCAGCTAAAATTTTAGAATCCTCATAGTGTGTCACAGCTTTAACTACAGATTTAGCTCTTTCAGAGGGATTTTCAGATTTAAAAATACCAGAACCAACAAAAACAGCATCAGCTCCCAAATGCATCATTAAAGCTGCATCTGCAGGTGTAGCAATACCACCAGCACTGAAGTTTGGTACAGGTAATTTACCTTTATTTTTAACTATTTCTAATAACTCCATTGGCACCTTCATTTTAGCTGCATTTGATTCATTAACATCTAATTCTTCAATCTGCTTTAAAATCGTTCTCATATGACGGACAGCTTCAACAATATTACCTGAACCAGCTTCACCTTTAGTTCTTATCATTGCTGCACCCTCATTGATTCTTCGTAAAGCCTCACCTAAATCACGAGCACCACATACAAATGGTACTTTATAATTATGCTTATCAACATGAAATTCTTCATCTGCAGGAGTTAAAACTTCACTTTCATCAATAAAATCAACTTCTAAAGCTTCTAAAATATTAGCTTCACCAAAATGACCTATTCTACACTTAGCCATAACAGGAATAGATACTGATTCTTGTATTTCTTTAATTAAAAGTGGATCAGACATTCTTGCAATACCTCCGTCTTTCCTTATATCAGAAGGAATTCTCTCTAAAGCCATGACCGCACATGCTCCTGCATCTTCAGCAATTTTAGCTTGCTCAAAATTAGTTACATCCATAATGACGCCACCTTTTAGCATTTCAGCTAAACCAACTTTAACATTATAATCACTCATTATTTATTTCCCTTTCAAAAATTTTAATTTTTTCTGTCACTTCTTTGATAAGATAATCAGGTGTAGAAGCTCCAGCACTTATACCAACATTTTTAACATCAATAAACCATTCTTTTTTTAAATCTTCTTGTCCTGTAACCTGGTATGATTTCTTATTTCTTTGAACTGCAAGTTCTGTTAGACGTTTTGAATTCGCGCTTGTAAATGAACCAATTACAATCATAACATCACAGTTTACAGATAATTCTTTAATACGTTCATGATTTCTTTTTGTCGGAAAGCAAATAGTGTTTACAAATCTTAAATCATAAACTTTTTGAAGCAAAATATTCATGATTTCTTGTAGATTTTCAATCATTTGAGTTGATTGAGAAACAACACCTGCTCTTTTATACCTTCTTATTGTTTGAGCTTCTTCAGGACTTGAAATAATTATAGGTGCTCGTTTTGTAACCTGATCAGCTATAGCAACAACCTCATCGTGACCGTGATCGCCAATAATAATGATTTGTCTATTTTCTGACTCTAATTTCTTTACTTCATGATGAATTTCATGAACTAATGGACATGTTGCATCTATAACATTCAGATTTTTTTCTTTGGCTTCAGCCCAAATATCTGTCTTAGTTCCATGAGCTCTGAATAAAACAGGACTATCTTTTGGTACTTGATCTAAATCTTTAACGACTTTAGCGCCAGCTCTTTCTAAATCAGCTACAACTTTTTCATTGTGAACTATATCACCTAACATATATACGTCGCCGTACTTTTCAGCAGTTTCATAAGCCATATTAACAGCATCTCTTACACCGAAACAGTAACCAGCACTTTTAGCGACGATAATATTCATTTAATTAAATCCTTAATATAAGCAGTAATAATTTAACATAAATTTACACGTTATGCACGTTATTATTTAATTTTAGGTAAAGTAATACCAGTTTGATTCTGATATTTACCTTTTTTATCTTTATAGGATGTCTCGCATTCTTCATCAGATTCAAAAAATAAAACTTGACATAGACCTTCATTTGAATAAATTTTTGCTGGCAATGGTGTAGTATTAGAAATCTCAAGTGTTACATGACCTTCCCATTCTGGTTCAAACGGGGTAACATTTACAATAATACCACATCGAGCATAGGTAGATTTACCAAGACAAACTGTTAGAACATTTCTTGGTATTTTAAAATATTCTACACTTCTAGCTAACGCGAAACTGTTTGCTGGAACAATACAAACATCGCCCTTAAAATTAACAAAAGAATTTTCATCAAATCTTTTTGGATCAATTATACTATTATTAATATTAGTGAAAATTTTATACTCATCTGTTACTCTAATATCATAACCATATGATGATAAACCATATGAAACTTTATCTCTACTTATTTGCTTATCTTCAAAAGGTTTTATCATATTATTTTTTAGAGACATTTCTCTAATCCATTTATCACTTTTTATAGACATATTATCCCATTTTTGTTTTCAATAAGTTAAGAACTTTAGACTCAATTTCAACAGGTGTTAAATTAGAAATTTTACATCCTGCTGCGAACTGATGTCCCCCTCCACCAAAAGTGGAAGCAACATCATTAACTGTAAAGGAACCTTTTGATCTAAAATTAATTCTAAATGTACCATCCTCTTGTTCTGTTAATAAAAATGCAATTTCAACATTTTTTATTGATCTAATAAATTCAGTAAAACCATCTATATCAGAAATTTGTGATTTAGTATTTTTAAAACTATCGGATGTTAAAATACCATAACAAATAGAATTATTTAAGTCAAATTTTAGATTATTAATTAAATGAGAAAATAATCTAATTTGTGAAAGATTCCTTTGTTCGTATATCGGTACATAAATATCATATGGTTTGACACCATTATTTATCAACTCAGCTGCTATGTGATGGCATTCTGAAGTTGTGTTACTGTAACGAAATGATCCTGTATCTGTCATTATTGCTGCATAAATAGCATTTGAAACTTTTAGGTTATCTGAAAAATCAAATCCAACTTTCTTTAAAAAATTAAAAACTAATAACCCAGTTGCTGGAGCAGAAATATCAATAATTTCGGAAGAAAAAACTGATAAATCATCATTTTTATGATGATCGACAGTAATTAAATCAATAGAATTATCAATGGCTATACTTGAAATTGGATTCGCTCTTTTATAATGACCAACGTCAAATAGTATTACTAAATTAGATTTTTTTATAAAATCAATATGATTATCTTCGAAAGTCTCTACAATTTTATCTGGATCAATTACTGAACATTCATATGGAAATATTGAAGGTTGAATTATTTTGACGTTTTTATTAAGTGATCTTAAATAGTAATAAAAAGCTATAGATGAACCTAAACCATCAGCATCCGGTTTTTCATGTGTCGATAAAACAATGTTATCACTGCTATTTATTAAATTTATAATTTTATTTATATTTACTTTCATTTTCTATCTAAAACCAAATATAGCTATACAATAAGAATATAGGTACTAATATTGGAATAGACCAAGCCATATATCCAAAGAATCCTGGCATTTTAATACTATTTTCTTCTGCAATAGATCGAACCATGAAATTAGGTGCATTACCTATATAAGTCATTGCACCCATAAATACTGCTCCAGAAGATATAGCAAGAAGAGTAAAAATTGAGTCCATTAATATTTCTGGGGATTTTCCTGTACTAGTAAAAAAAACTAAATATGTTGGAGCATTATCTAAAAACCCTGATAAGACTCCAGTTAACCAAAAAAAGATTTTGTTAGATAATTGTGAAAAATAAGTTTGATTATCACTTAGAATTGAAAGAGCTGGTATTACCGTAATAAATATGCCAGCAAATAATTTTCCTACTTCCATAATTGGAAACCAAGTAAAACCATTTTCTTTTCGTAAATCAAGTGAACCTAAATTATAACTTAAGACACCAAACAATAATAAAGATAAATCTCTAATAAGAAACGATATCCTTATATTGTTATCAAACATTTTAATGTATCCAAATGAATCTTTATAAAAACCACTTAAAACAACTGCTAAAACAACACCAATAAGTAATAGAAAATTGAATTTTCCATGAATTGAAAAATTTAAAGTCTCAGTTTTTGGTTTGTTGTGTAATTCTTTACTAAAATAATAATTATCAATAAAATAAAATAAAATTAATAATATAGAAGAAACAAATACCATTGGAAGAAACATGTATTTAGTAGTCCAAAAAAAATTGACACCTTTTAAAAAACCAATAAATAACGGTGGATCTCCTAAGGGAGTTAGAGAACCTCCAATATTAGCTACTAAAAATATAAAAAATATTATTATATGCGTTTTGTTATTTCTCCATATATTTGCCCTTATCAAGGGCCTAATCAACAACATTGCTGCCCCAGTAGTACCCATCCAAGAAGCTAATAATGTACCAATCAGGATTAATACTGAATTAAACTTAGGTGTTCCAACAAAATTACCCCTTAAAACAATTCCACCTGAAATAGTAAATAGTGCAAAAAGCAAAACAATAAATGGAATATATTCAAGCATAATGGCGTGAACAAAATGGTAAAGTGTAGAATTACCATAATTTATATAAAAAGGCACAGAGAAAAGTAAGGCCCAAAAAGCAGAAATTTTACCAAAATTTTTATGCCAAAAATGCTCATTTATAAGAGGAAAAATAGCAATAGATAGCAATATACCAATAAAAGGAATAATCCATAAAAAATCAAAATGTATATGGTGAGAAGTGCTAGCGCTAAACAAAAAATTTGGTACTAATAAAAATGATAATAAATATATTTTATAGTTCATATTCAATTTCTATTCATTAAATTTAGACATTACTAATTATCAAATTTAACAAAAATGGAATTTTTTCTCACCATACTAATTGTACTTTTTTTTAGCTTCATATTATGTGTCGGTTACGTTTTTTTAAATAAAGAGCTGGTTGGCACCTGTTCGGATACAGGTAAACTATGTCTTTGTTCTGATGAAAAAAAACGTGAATGTGAAAAATTAATTAACAATAAAGTTTGAAAAATTTTTACTTCTAAATTCTTTTAATTGGTTATTTTCTTTTATAATAAACATGCACTCAGTATTGTCAATATTATTAATAATTTTTAACCCTTCATCTTTACCTATTACTTTAAGTGATGTAGCTAATGCATCTACATCTATAGAATTTAAAGAAATAACGCTGACAGAAACTATATTATTTTTAACTGGTTTTCCTATTCTGGGATCAAGTATATGACTATATTCGAAATCTTCAATTTTTAAATATTGATTATAGGTTCCTGATGTAGCTATTGAATGGTTATTTAAGTTTAAAACATTAAATCCTTTACTTGACATAAATTCAGGGTAAGCAATTTGTATTAACCAATCCTTACCTTTACATTTTATTTCTCCACCTATTTCTACATAGTGTGTTTTATATCCATTAGATATTAAATAATCTGAAATGACATCAACTGCATAACCTTTTGCAATAGCACCAAAATCAAACTGCAACTTAGGGTGCCCCTTAGTTAATTGATTACCATTTAGCTTGATTTTATCAGATCCAACAAATTTAAGTACATCCGTAACTTCGTCACTAGAAGGTAATTTTGTTGGTACAGAACCTCTAAAACCCCATATTTCCATCAATGGTTTAATAGTTACATCAAATGCCCCACCTGTAAGATTAAAATAATAAATGGATTTATCTAATACATACTTGAAATCTTTATTAATATTATAACTGTTAAAAACAATTTGATCGTTATTAATCTTTGATATATCACTATCAATTATATAAGTAGATAAAGATTGATTAATTGATAATAGTATTGAATCTAGCTTAAATTGAATTCTATCTTTATGGTAAGATGAAATATTATCAATTACTTTAACCTCATAAGTTGTACCCATTGTAGAACCATTAAATATAACTTCTTTATCATTAGGGATAACAAACAATATAATTGCCCATAGAAAAAAAGTAATTAAAATGACAATAATTGGATATTTGTTTGTGGACATTAAAAATTATCCACCAAAATCATCATAATCAATCATATCCTCTTCAACACCTAGGTCTTCTAGCATCTTAGTTACTGCAGTATTCATCATAGGTGGACCGCACATATAGTATTCTATTTCAGTAGGATCTTCATGCTTGCTAAGATAATTATCATGCACTACCTGATGTATAAAACCAGTATAACCTTTCCAATTATCTTCTTCCATTGGATCAGATAGAGCTACATGATATTCAAAATTTGGAAATTTTTCTTGAATCTTCTTAAAATGATCATCATAAAACATTTCTCTTTTAGACCTTGCTCCATACCAATAAGATACTTTACGATTAGTTTTTAATGTATGGAAAAGATGAAAAATATGAGATCTTAATGGAGCCATACCAGCACCACCACCAATATAAACCATTTCTCTTTCAGTATCTTTTATAAAGAAATCGCCATATGGACCTGATATAGTAACTTTATCTCCAGGTTTTAAATTAAAAATATAAGAAGATGCAATTCCAGGAGGAACATCATTCCATAAAGCTGGTGGAGGGGTAGCAATTCGAACGTTCAGCATTACAATATTTCCTTCTGCAGGATGATTAGCCATTGAGTAAGCTCTAAAAATTTCTTCATCATTATTCATTTTAAAATCCCAAACTTTAAACTTATCCCAATCCTCATGATATTCTTTTTCCACATCAAAATTTGAAAAATCAACTTTATATTTTGGAATATCAATTTGTATGTATCCACCTGATTTAAAATTTAAATTTTCTCCCTCTGGAAGCTCAACAATTAACTCTTTAATGAATGTAGCAACATTCTCATTTGATTTGACTGTACATTCCCATTTTTTGATACTTAAAACTTCATCTTTAACTTTAATATCTAAGTCATTTCTTACTTTGACTTGACAAGCTAATCTCCAATTATCTTGCGCATCTTTTCTAGATATATGAGTTAGTTCAGTAGCTAATATATCTCCTCCACCATCTATAACTTGACATTTACATGCAGCACAAGTACCACCACCGCCGCACGCTGATGGTAAAAAAATATTTTTGCTTGATAAAGCTGACAAAAGACTCTCACCTGGTTTAACTGCAATACTATCTGAACCATCATTAATTGAAATATTAACTTCACCTTGAGGTTGAAGTTTTGAAGATGCTAGCAATAGAAGGCTTACTAATATTAGTATGATTGTACATATAACTAATACACTTGCTATTGTTGTTGAAATAATCATTATAAATTAATCCCTGAAAATGATAAAAATGCAATGGCTAATAATCCAGTTAAAATCATGGTTATACCAAGACCCCTTAATCCATTAGGAATACTTGAATATCTAAGCTTATATCTAATTGTTGACATAAGCAGTATCGCTAAATAAAATCCTATACCAGAACTTATAGCAAATACTAAAGCCTCTAAAAAAGTATAGTCTCTTTCACCCATGAATATTGATGAGCCTAAAATAGCACAGTTAACAGCAATTAAAGGTAAAAAAATACCTAGCTTACTATATAATGAAGGGCTAAACCTATCCATAACCATTTCAACTAGTTGAACAGCTGCTGCAATAGTAGCTATAAATGCAATAAATGTTAAAAACGATAAATCAATATTTTTGGTAGCTTCAATTCCTATCCAGGATAAAGCACCCTTATCAAGTAAATAATTTTTAATTAACCAATTCAAAGGCACTGTAATCGCATTTACAAAAACTACCGCTTTACCTATACCTGCAGCGGTTTCGACTTTATTAGATAATGCCAAAAATGAGCACATCCCAAGAAAATAAGCTAGCAATATATTTTCAATAAAAATTGCCTTTGTTGCTAAACTTATATAATGTTCTAAAATTTCTGCCATCAATTATTCCTCAACAAAACCTGTATATGTTCGCTGTAACCATATAATTAAGCCCAAAACTATAAATGCACCTGGAGCCAGAAGCATTAATCCATTATCAATATAACCACTACTATACATTGATTCTGGTAACAATGAAATACCATAAATTGTTCCACTTCCTAAGAATTCTCTAAAAATTGCTACTAATATTAAAATTAAACCATATCCAAGTGAGTTAGCTACACCATCAACAAATGAATCTTTAATATTATTATTCATAGCGAAAGAATCAGCCCTACCTAAAACAATACAGTTAGTTATAATAAGAGCAACAAAAACTGATAATTCTTTACTTACATCATACATAAATGCTTTTAATGTCAAATCTGCAAATACAACTAGAGAAGAAATTATAGTTAACTGAACAATAATTCTAACATTATGAGGTATTTGATTTCTAAATATTGAAACTAAAGTGTTTGACATTGTTAAAACAAAGGTTAATGCTAAAGTCATAACTATCGCAAGCTCTACCTTTACTGTTACTGCTAATGCAGAGCAAATACCTAAAACTTGTCTCGTTATTGGGTTATTATCCATTAAAGGATCTGTAAATATTTTATTTTTAATCATTATCTTTGACCAACTAAAAATGTTTCATATCTCATTAAGTCTCTTTTAAGAAACTTAGTTACACCATCTGCTGTTACTGTGGCACCTGTTATTCCATCAACTTCATGAGGTTTATCTTTAGTAAATTTCTTTTTATTAACGTATATAGAAACTAAACTTCCATTCTCATCAAAAATTTTCTTACCTTGTTCAATTTTAAATTGATTCTGAAACCATGGTTTGTCAACTTCAGCTCCTAGACCAGGTGTTTCACCGTGCTCGTAAAACACAATTCCCATAGTTGTATTTTTATCATCTGCTATTGCAAAATAACCTTTTAATGTAGACCATAGACCCTTACCTGAAATTGGAATTATGTAACCATTTGGATTATTGGTCTTATAAATTGGAAGATATTCATTAATATTGCCAGATTTAGAATTTTCATAATTTATAGAACCACTGCCCTTATCTTCTTTCCATATTAAATCAGATAATTTAATATTATCAACAATATTACCATTTTTATTAATTACTAATTCTTCAATGTGATATTTATATTTTACATCTAAGCTCTGTTCATCAAATCCAGTTACATCTATACCAATTGACTTTAATAGACTTTTTTTCTTATCAAGTTCTATATTATTATCAATAGACGGTTTCAAAAAAGTAGCCATAAAAGCAAGCATTAGACTTGAAATAAATGAAACAATCATCACAAATTGAATGGATTTAAGCCTATCTAGCATATCTACTCTTTCTTTTTTTTACATGAGACTCTACTACGTAATAATCTATCAAAGGTGCAAAAGCGTTACCAAATAAAATACCAAGCATCATACCTTCTGGATAAGCTGGGTTGATACACCTAATTATTACACACATGAATCCAATAAGAATACCATAAATTATTTTTCCTTTTTCTGTATGAGACCCTGTAACAGGTTCAGTAGCCATGAATACTAAACCAAAAGCAAATGAACCCATGACTAAATGATACTGTGGAGGTAAATACATCATTGGATTAGTACTACCAATTAAACTACCAAAAAAATATAACACTAAAGAGCTCATTACCATTCCAATTAAACCACCGACTAAAACTCTATGTGAAGCAACACCAGTTAAAACAATTAAACCTGCACCAATCATAACTGCAAATGTTGAGGTTTCGCCAATAGAGCCTGGAATCAAACCTATAAATAATGAAGTCCAGGTCAAATCTACTTCCTGGCTAGCGTATCCAAGCTGATTATTGTAATCAACAAAATTATTATGCAATGATCCACTAATAAAATTAAAAAAACTATAATCAATATTCCCTGTCATCGATTGAACAGATTCTTTAGCAGATGCTAATAAAGAAGTTGCAGCTGTCTTCCCATCACTTTGAGGCATTTTCCAAACCCAAACAACATCGCCAGACATAGCAGTCGGATAAGCAAAAAAAGTAAAAACTCTGGCAACTAGCGCAGGATTAAATACATTATAACCCGTTCCTCCAAAAATTTCTTTTCCAATAACTACCCCAAAAATGGTGGATATAGCAACCATCCATAGAGGAAGAGAAGGAGGCATAATCAAAGGTATAAGAAATCCTGTCACTAAAAAACCTTCATTGACTTCATGTTTCCTTATTATTGCAAAAATTACCTCTGTTAATCCACCAACTGTAAAAACAACAATGTATAAAGGTATAACAGATTGTAATCCAACAATGATTTTATCTAAAAAGGTTGGAGATGAGCTTATATCTACATAACTATAATATTGATGACCTACATTAAAAATACCAAATAAAAGACATGGTATAAGTGCTATAACAACTAATATCATTGTTCTTTTTAGATCAATATTATCTCTAACAAAAGGTGCATTTTTTGTTTGATCTTTCGGTGTAAATAAAAAAGTATCCCCTGCTTCATAAAGTGGATACAGCTTTTCTAATTTTCCACCTTTCATAAAAAAGGGCTCAAATTTATCTAATATTTTTCTTAAAAAACTCATTTATCAACCTTCTTCATACATTAAATCCAAACCATTCTTGATAATTTGACTAACTTCTACTTTTGATTGGCAAATTAAGGAACATAAAGCAAAATCTTCTTCATGACACTCATATATACCTAATTTTTCCATATCTTCTATATCTGAAGCTAAGATACTTCTAATTAAAAAGTTTGGCAATATATCCATCGGTAAAACTTTTTCCCATAATCCAATTGGGACAATAGCTCTTTTACTTCCATTCATCATAGAATGATCAATCTTTCCATTTGATTTAATCAATTTAGAAACAAATGTATTTGTCAGTGTAAACTTATTTAATCCAGGTAAAATCCAGCCTA